>Ga0070741_10000622_pt1 | contig 122466 bp, 107 predicted proteins | sample Coa_R1_4_FD_66440 | JGI IMG/M metagenome (GOLD analysis project Ga0070741, IMG submission 66440) | Surface soil microbial communities from Centralia Pennsylvania, which are recovering from an underground coalmine fire - Coalmine... | ecosystem: Environmental > Terrestrial > Soil >... | reverse complement strand
TCGACCGGCATGGCGATGCGGCTGATGTTCTCGGCGTCGACCGCGATCTCGCCCGACCTGCTGGTGCTCGACGAAGTGCTGGGCGTCGGCGACGCGTACTTCGCGCAGAAGAGCTACGACCGCATGCGCGAGTTGTGCGACCGGAACGAAGCGACGCTGCTGCTGGTGACGCACGACATCTATTCCGCGGTGCGGATGTGCGAGCGCGTGATCTGGTTCGACCGCGGCCGCGTCCTGATGGACGGCGACGGCCCGACCGTCGTCAAAGCGTACGAGGACTCGATCCGGCAGCAGGAAGAGCACCGGCTCCGGCTCAAGCGGCAGCAGCGGCTGCAGGAGCTCGCGTCGGCCGCCGACGCGGGGAGCCGCATCGAGCACGTGATGTTCGAAATCGCGAGCCGCGACGGCCGTCCGCAGCCGGGTCTGATCTATCTGAGCGACGTCGCGCTGGTCGTCGACGGCGAGCGTGTGGCCGCGTGGCCTCTGGACGGCGACGCGTTCAACGCCGCGCGCGGCACGCATCTCGAGCGCGAGGGCAGCAGCTGGGGCGAGGCGATGACGTGGCAGGGGCGCCTGTGCCGGCCGATGCTGAACTACGGCAGTCCGTTCCACAAGGTCGCCGGCGTCTTCGCCGTGGCGGCGCGCGCGCTCGACGCCGCGGCGGAGCCGCTGTCGTGCGTCGTCGAATACGCGTCGCCCGAGCCGTGCGATCTGTCGCTCCGGCTGTTCGTCGGCGACGAGGAACGGTCGCTCGGCACGCTCGCGAGCGGACCCGCCGGCTGGACGACGCATGTCGCGAGAGCGGAGGACGACGGCAGCGGATCGACGCGATCGGTCAACGTTTCCGGCGTTCACGGCACCGGCGCGGTCGTCGTCCGGGGCGCGCGCTTCATGTCGGACAACGGCGACGAGCAGAACATCCTGCAGCACGGCGCGCCGGCGTCGCTCGATATCGACTACGCGATTCTCAAACCGGATCTCGACGAGTGCTGCCAGGTCGTCGTCGCCATCCACAAAGACGGCATCGACGACGTGTGCCGGTACATCACGCGCGACCTGCGGCTCGACGCGTCGCGCGGCGTCGCCGGCGTCATCCGTCTGACGATTCCGCGCCTGACGCTGACCGACGGCACCTATGCGATCACGGTGATGATTGCGAAGGCGGGGTATTACGACACCGATCAGCCCGTGTTCTATTCGATCAACCCGTCTGTCTACTGCTGCGTCTCGCGCCTGTTCGATGTGTCGGTCGTCGGCTCGGGCCTGATCGGCAGCGGCACGCGTCACGTGCTCGAGGGGAACTGGAGTCTGCGATGAGCGACGCACGGGACGCGGTGCAGGTCGACTTCCCGCAGTGTCTCGCGGCCGACTTCCCCGCGGAGCTGCCGGCGGCGGTCGCCGCGTTCGAGGCGATTGCGGCCGCGATTGCGGGTGTCGACTTCTCGTCGCTCGCGCGCCGCTCGCCGGCGCTGCGCGGCTTCGACTGGCACGGCTATCTGCGCTGCAGCATCGCGCGCATGGTGCATGCGGCCGCGGCGCTGCGCCGCCGCGGCGTGACCTCGGGACGCGTGCTCGACTACGGGTCGTACTTCGGCAACTTCGCGCTGATGTTCGCGCGTGCCGGCTTCTCGGTCGACGCCGCCGATTCGTATCGCGCGTACGCATCGGTGTTCGACGCCACGCGCGCGCTGCTGGCGTCGGCCGGCGTGCGCGAGTTCGACTTCGCCGATTGCGGCTACGACCTCGCGTCAGTGGACGGGGACTACGACGTCGTGCTGTGCATGGGCGTCATCGAGCACATCCCGAGCTCGCCGCGTCCGCTGCTCGCGACGCTCGATCGCCTGCTGCGGCCGGGCGGGCTGCTCGTCCTCGATACACCGAATCTCGTGCATCTCTACAACCGGCAGAAATTCGCGCGCGGCGAGACGGTTCTCGCCGACATCGCGGCGCAGTACGAGACCGAACTGCCGTTCGAAGGGCACCATCGCGAGTACACCATTCCCGAGCTCGTGTGGATGCTGCAGCGGATCGGTCACCGACAGATTGCGGTGGAGGCGTTCAACTACAGTTCGTACGCGCTCGGCACGCTCACGTCGCGTGATGCGGTCAATCACTGGAACATGGTGCGCGATCCGTCGATGCGGGAATACCTGATGACCGTCTCGGAGAAGCCGGCGGCCGGCGCGCCGGCGGCAACCGTGTCCGATGACTGGCGCACACATCTCGAGGATCCCGAGCGGTCGTGGCAGCAGGCGCTGCCCGCGGCGATGCACGATCAACCGTCGTTCGCCGTCGACCGCGAGATCGAGATGGTGAAGATGCAGCACGAGATTCAGGTGCGCGATCAGGAGCGGGCGGCGGTCCAGGCCGAAGTCAACCGCCGCGACGAGCTGTTGAAAGAAGCGCACGACCGGCTCGTGCGCGAGGTACAGCTGCGCGACGACATCATCGACGCCCTGAACCGCGAACGCGAGTGGATGCTGAGCGGCTGGCGGCGTTTCATCATCCGCCGTCCGCGGCAGAAGAGCTGACGCGACAACCATGTGTGGAATTGTGGGTACGTTTCAACCGCTGTCCGACGGATCCGGAGCGGATGTCGTCGCCGCGATGCGCGATCGCATGGTGCACCGCGGACCCGACGGCCACGGCATCTGGACGAGCGTCGATCGCCGGTGCACGCTCGGCCATCGGCGTCTGTCGATCATCGACATGTCGACGAACGCAAATCAGCCGATGGTCAACGAAGACGGCACGGTCGCGCTCGTCTTCAACGGCGAAATCTACAACCACGCCGACGTCCGGAAGGAGCTCGAGGCGCTCGGCAAGTATCGGTGGCGCACCGACCATTCCGACACCGAGGTGCTGCTCCATGCCTACGAAGAGTGGGGCCTCGACTGCGTCAGCCGCTTCCACGGCATGTTCGCGTTCGCGATGTACGACGGCCGCAACCCCTCGAATCCCGTCGTGCACCTGGTGCGCGATCGGGTCGGCATCAAGCCGCTGTACGTGACGAGAACGGCCGCCGGCGAGTGGCTCTTCGCGTCGGAGATCCGCGCGCTGCTCGCGCATCCCGCGGTCACCCCGGAACTGGACCGCACCGCGTTCTGGCACTACCTGACGTTCATCGTCGCGCCGGCGCCGCTGACGATGTTCCGCGGCATCTTCAAGATTCCGGCCGGTCATCGCGTGACGATCGACGCGCGCGGTGCCGCCACCGCGACACAGTGGTGGGACTGTCGCCCCGACCGATCGCGATTCCTGTCGCCCGCCGATCTGAGCGAAGACGAGGCGGTCTCCGAGCTGACGCGCCTGCTGAAACAGTCGGTCGCGCGCCGCATGGTGTCGGACGTGCCCTTCGGCGTGCTCCTCTCCGGCGGGGTCGATTCGTCGCTGAACGTCGCGCTGATGAGCGAGCTGATGTCGCGGCCGGTCACGACGTTCACGATCGGCTACGAGGGCAAGGAGCACTACAACGAGTTTCAGTTTGCGCGTCAGGTGAGCCAGCGGTACCGAACCGATCATCACGAGACGTGGATCAACGGCCAGGAGGCGCAGAACTTTCTGCCGCTGCTCGTCCGGCTGCAGGACGAACCGATCGCCGACAACGTCTGCATCCCGCTGTATTTCCTCGCCCGTCTCGTCAAGCAGTGCGGCACGACCGTCGTCCAGGTCGGCGAGGGAGCCGACGAAAACTTCCTCGGCTACTGGTGGTGCGAACACTATCGTCAGAAATACGAGTCGGTCTATCGTCCGGCGCGCGGCGGCGTCGCGGGGTGGCGCCGCTGGCTCCCCGCGCTGAAAGCGCGGACACCGGGACTGAGCGGCGAGGACCTCGAGATCCAGCAGCGCGCGGAAGCCGGCCGCGAGCTGTTCTGGGGCGGCGCGGTCTGCTGGTGGGGCGCCTCGCGCGATCGGCTGACGCCGGACCGCACGCCGTTCGCGCAGCCGGTCGACTGTCCGATCGCCGGGCTGCTGCCGCCGGCGCTCACGACGCTCGACAGCCACGACGTCGTCCGGCACTACGTGGCGCCGCTCGACGAACGCGTGTGCGAGCCCGAGGTGCTGTACCGGATTCCGTATCTCGAAATGAAGCTCCGGCTGCCCGAGCATCTGCTGATGCGCGTCGACAAGCTGACGATGGCGCACGCGGTCGAGGCGCGTGTGCCGTTTCTCGATCACGAGGTCGTCGACTTCGCGATGCGGCTCCCAGCGTCCTACAAGCTGCGCGACGGCGTCGGCAAGCGGCTGCTCAAGAAAGCCGCGGAGCCGTACCTCGATTCGGAGATCATCTATCGCAAGAAGCAGGGGTTCGGCGCGCCGATGGAGGAATGGTTCCGCGAGGGCGACTTCGGCCGCCGCAGCCTCGACGCGTTCAATCGATCGCAGCTGACGAAGGACGGCTTCTTCGATGCCGACTACGTGCGCGGCCTGCTCCAGGCGCAGATGAGCGGCAGCGGCGGACACAGCTTCCAGTTGTGGACGGTGCTCAATGCGGTGTTGTGGCACGCCTCCTGGATCGAAGGGCGCGAGGATTGTTTCTGACACTCCACATGAGGACTCGCTGATGGCCACCAACGTGACGACCGCAGCCGGCCGCAATCTGTACTGGATCGACGATCACGCGGCGCTGCTCGCGGATGCGCCACGCATCGAACAGGTGCGGGCCAACATCGCCGCCGGCGACATCTACATCGCGCGCCGGCAGTTCGACCCGGACCTGCTGCACGAGGTGCGGACGTACCTCGAGGGCGTCGGCCGTGGCTCGTTGCCGAATTACGTGCCGATCGACGTCGGCGCCCCGAACTTCCACCGCATGAACCGCAACGACGCGCGTGCGTACGTCCCGGGCTGCTTCCACCAATTCGTCTTCTTTCCCTGGAATCAGGATCCGTTCGATCTGTTCGCGCTGTGCGCGCCGGTGTATCACATGAAGAACGTCCTGAGCGGGCTGCCGGCGGAGAAGTTCCTCGGCACGAAGCCGCAGGACGGCTGCACGGCGCGACTCGCGTTCCAGGTGTACCCGCGCGGCGGCGGCTTCCTGCAGCGTCACGCCGATCCGGTCGATCACCATCAGCTCACCGTCCCGATCATGCAGATGACGCGCAAGGGCACGGACTTCAGCCGCGGCGGACTGTTCGTGCAGATGGCCGACGGCCGCGATCTCGTCGTCGACGACATCGCCGAGCCGGGCGACGTCGTCTACTTCAACGCCGCGTGTCCGCATGGCGTCGAGCCGATCGATCCCGACGCGCCGATGCGGTGGACGACGTTCGCGGGGCGGTGGATGCTGCTGTTCGCGATCAACCGTCTCGCCGGCAATACCGCGATCGGCAACGCGGTCGCGCTCGACACGCCGCGCACGTGACTCGATTCGATTCGCTCGTGCACGTGACGCGCGACGGCCGCTGGACCAACGGCCGCGCCGATGCGTCGTACGCACGGCTCGTCGCAGAGCTCGATCGCGCCCGGATCGATCGGGCCTGCTTGGTTGGATTGCCAGGCCTGGTCGACAACGAGTACATCTTGGAATGCACGCGCGCGTCGGCGGGCCGGCTGGTGCCGGTCGCGGGCGTCGATCCCGGCGCGGCCGACGTGGCCGGGCTCGCGCGCGCCGGGTTCGCCGGCATCAAGCTCCATCCGCGGCTCGGCGGGTACGATCCGCTCGCCACCCGCGCGCTCGACGCGGTGCGCGCGGCCGCCGACGCCGGGCTCGTCGTGTTCGTCGACACGCTGTTCCGGCAGACCGCGCGCGCGACGCCGCACGCGGCGGATGTGGTGGATCGCATTGCGCACGCGTGTCCGGGCGCGCGCGTCGTGCTGCTGCACGGCGGCGGCCCGGCGCTGCTCGACGTCGCGGACGTCGTTCGCGTCAACGCGTCGCTCGTGCTCGATCTGTCGTTCACGCTGATCCAGTACGCGGGCAGCTCGCTCGATGCCGATCTGCGATGGGTGATGGAGCGGCTCGATCGACGCGTCGTGATCGGATCGGATATGCCGGAGCTGACGCCCACCGACGCGTTCGCACGCGCCGAGCGAGTGGCGGCAGGCCTGGCGGCGGAGAAATGGGCGAACATCGCGCATCGCAACCTGCAGCAGCTCTTTCCGGCAAGCGCCTGCTGATTCTGGGCGGCGGCCTCTGGCAGCTCGAATACGTGCGTCGCGCGCGGCAGCTCGGCCTCGAAACGTGGGTGACCGACTGGTCGCCCGCGGCGCTCGCGCGTGACGTGGCGGATCACTTCGAGCCGATCGATCTGAAGGATCGCGAGGGCACGCTGGCGCTGGCGGCGCGCGCGCGCGTCGACGGCGTGCTGACGGCCGCCGACATCGGCGTGCCGACGGCGGCGTTCGTCGCGAACGCGCTCGGCCTGCCGGGACATTCGGTCGAACTCGCCGAACTCGCGACCAACAAGTTCAAGATGCGGGAGCGCTGCCGCGCGGCCGGCATTCCGTGTCCGTGGTACCGCCTCGTCGAATCGGCGGAGGACGCGCGAGCGGCCGCCACGCCCGAGCGGCTGCCGGTCATCGTCAAGCCGATCGACAACTGCTCGAGCCGCGGCGTGCGGTGGGTCGATCGCGCCGACGAGCTCACGCCAGCCGTGGACGCGGCGCTCGACGCGTCGCTGGCGCGGCGGGCGCTGGTCGAGCAGTTTCTCGTGGGCGTGGAAGGATCGATCGAAGCGATCGTGCAGGACGGCTGTGCGATCGTGCTGGGGATCTGCGACAAGACGAAGTCGCCGCTGCCGGACCGCTACGATCTCGAGCTGCGGTATCCCGGCGCGCACGCGCCGCGCGCGCAGGCCGACCTCGACGCGCTGGCGCAGCGCCTGGCGACCGCATTCGGCATCCGCGATGCGATTCTGCACATCGAGTTCCTCGTGGCGCACGACACCGGCACCGTGTACCTGATCGAGTTCGCCGTCCGCGGTTGCGGCAGCAAGGTCGTGACGCATCTGATGCCCGCCATGACCGGCGTCGACGTGCCGGCCGTGGTCATCCGTCAGGCGCTCGGCGTGCGCAGCCGCGTCGAGCCGGTGCGCGGGTGCCACGGCGCGCTGCACTTTCTGATGTTTCCGCCCGGACGCGTCACCGCGGTGCACGGGGTGTCCGAGGCGAAGGCGCTGCCGGGCGTGATCGACGCCTGCGTCGAGGCGTCGCCCGGCGATCGGATCGACGCCGTGCACGACGGCCGGAGCCGCCCGGGTCACGTGCTCGTCTGCGGCCGCGATCGCGCCGAGGTTCAGCAGCGAATCGCCGACGTTCGACGCGGCATTCGCCTCGAGTACGACGACGGCGCCCGCGTCGCGCCGCTCGACATGCCAGCCTAGCGGGGAACCCATGGACATCCTCGAGTGCACGATTCGTGACGGCGGTTACGCGATTGAGTTTCAGTGGTCCGCGCAGGAGATCGAACAGATCGTCGGCCGGCTCGCGGCGGCCGGGTTCACACGGATCGAAATCGGTCACGGCCTCGGTCTCGGCGCGTCGCGGACGCTGACGCCCGCGCGCTGCTCGGACATCGAGATGGCGAGCGTCGCCAGCCGCGCGAAGGGAAACGCCCGGATCGGCGCGTTCTTCATCCCGGGCATCGGCAACGCCGACGATCTGCGGTCGTTCCGCGATCACGGCGGCGACTTCGTCCGCGTCGGCACCGATGTCTCCAAGAGCGAATCGGCGTGGGAGTACGTCGAGCTCGCCGCGTCGCTCGGGTTCGAGGTCTGCTACAACTTCATGAAGAGCTACGTCGCGCCGCCGTTCGAGCTGCTGCGCCGCGCGGCGCCCATCGTGCAACGCGGCGCGACGACGGTGGCCGTGGTCGACAGCGCGGGCGGAATGCTGCCCGACCACGTCGCCGAGTACGTGCGCGTGCTCGCCGCGGGCCTCGACGCGAAGATCGGGTTCCACGGCCACAACAACCTGCTGCTCGCCAACGCCAACAGCCTGGCGGCTGTGCAGGCCGGCGCCGCGGTCGTCGACACGACGCTCCTCGGCATGGGACGCGGCGGCGGCAACGCGCAGACCGAAACGATGCTGGTGGTGCTCGACAAGGCAGGGTACCCGACCGGCATCAACCCGCTGGACGTCGCGAAGATCGCGGAAGCGTTCGTCAGTCCGAAGCCGACGCGCCTGAAAGGCGCCGACGAGCTCGAGCTGATTTACGGCTTCGCCCTGTTCCACAGCGGCTTCACCAAGCGCGTGCAGGACGTCGCGGCGGCGTACGATGTGCCGTACCAGGATCTGATCCTCGAAGTCAGCCGCTATGCGAAGGAGAACCCGTCGCAGGCGCTCATCGAGGAAGCGGCGGGACAGCTTCGCCGCGACGGCCGCGTCGACATCCACTTCCCGAAGTTCGTGCACAAGACCTGGAGCTAATCCGATGGTCACTTCGACGACGACGACGGTGTTCCACGAGCGGCTCGACGCCGTGTCGGCGCTCGCCAACCGGACCAACAAGGCGACGGTTCTCGTCGTCCAGCAATTCCCGGTCGCCGACGATGCGGGTGTCCTGTGTCCGCACGTCCGCGAGAGCATCGCGAACATCATGGCGTTCGTGGAGCTCGGCACGGTGGCCGATTTCGAGTGGGTGCTCGACACGGCACGCGATCACCCCTTCAACTGGATCGCGGTCGACTGCGATCAGAAGCTTCCCGAATCGGCGCGCATCGTCGACGCGGCGCGCGCGCGCGTGCCCGCGGCGCGCCTGCTCTTCTACAGCGACAATCAGGTGTGGTTCGACTCGGGCCTCGACATCGTGCAGCGGCTCGAAGGCGGCCTGACCGGCAAACGCGTGCTGCTCGCCGGGTCGGGGCCGCTCGCCGATTGTTTCCGCGAGGCGCTGCCGCGGATCGGCGCGATGGCGATCGAGCGCTCCGAGGCCGGCGCCGGCGAACTGCCGGCCATTGTGCTGGGCGTCGCGCAGAAGCGCGAGACGCTCGACCTTGCGCTGATCGAGCGGCTTCCAGCCGGCGCGGCGATCTACGACATCGGCATCGGCAACCTCTCCCTCGACGCCGCGTCGCGCGCGCGCGCGCGCGGCCTGCGGTTGTACCGGCTCGACAATCGCGCGGGGATCTCGAGCGCGATCGTCCGCCTGCTCGAAACCGATTTCATGGTCGGCAAGTTGATGGGGCACCTTCATCTGAAGGACGTCGACATCGTCGCCGGCGGCCTGCTGGCGCCGCCCGGTGCCGTCATCGTCGATGACATCAGGAATCCGACGCTGATCTTCGGCGTCGCCAACGGCAACGGCCGCTTCCGCGAGCGGATGTCCGCCGAAGATGCCGCGCACGTCGCGTTCGTGCGTTCGCTGATCGCGGGTGCCTCGGTGTCGGTACCGTGAACGAGCGCGACGTCGATTTCGTGCTCCAGCGGTACAACGATCGCCTGGCCGCGCTCGGGCCCGTGCCGGAGGCGCTCGGGTGGACGAAAGGGCGTCATCGCCTGCGGTATCACATCCTGCTCGAGCCGTGGCGGCTGACGCGCGGCGACGTCCTCGACTTTGGATGCGGCTTCGGCGACATGTATCAGTACTGCCGCGACGTGCTCCCGGGTGTGACCTACCACGGGTACGACCTCAATCCGTCGCTCGTGGCGGCGGGACGCGAGCGCTATCCTGAGGCCGACCTGATCGCCGGCAACGCGCTCCGAGACGGGTTGACCGGCACGTGGGATGTCATCGTCGCGTCGGGGCTGTTCAATCTGCTGATCTCCGACAACTGGCGTTTCATCGAGACGACCTTCGATCTGTTCGCGCGGCATGCACGCGTCGGCTTCGCGGCGAACTTTCTCTCGGACCGCGTCGACTATCGTCTCGACCATACGTACCATGCGAACCCGTCGCAGGTGCTCGAACTCGCGTATCGCTATTCGAATCGCGTGATGCTTCGTAACGACTACATGCCGTTCGAATTCACCGTGTACGTCGATCTGCGGCGCGACTTCGACCGATCGCACGTCGTGTATCCCGAATTCCTGTCGTACGTCGAAAGCGACCGATGATCGACGCGCGCGGCGCCTGGACCAAGCTCGCCCGCATCCTCGTTCCCGATCGACAGCGCGAGTGGATGGCGACCTACACCGGGCCGTCGTTCGCCGTGCCGCGCGCCGACGCAAGCGGCGTCGACGTGTACGTCACCGGGCGCGACACCAGCAACCGATCGCGCATCGGCGTGATCACGATCGATCCGGCGCGGCCGGCCGAGCCGCCGGCCATCGGCGACGTCGTGTTCGATCTCGGCGATCTGGGCGCGTTCGACGAGAACGGCGTGTCCTATCCGTGGATTGTCGACGCCGGCGGCGTGCAGCACATGTACTACGTCGGCTGGATGCCGACGGTGCTGACGCCGTTTCAAAATCACATGGGGCTCGCGCTGCGCACGGGCGGCACCGGACCGTGGCGCCGCTTCTCGCGCGCGCCAATCCTGCCGCGCACCGACGAGGAATACCTGTCGATCGGATCGTGCGCCGTGATGAAGGACGAGGATCGGTGGCGCATGTGGTACACGTGTTTCCGGCAGTGGGGGCACGAGCCCGGCGACCCGAAGCACGTCTACGTGATCAAGTACGCCGAGTCCTCCGACGGCCGCCACTGGGTCCGCAACGGCGTCGTCTGCATCAACACCGACCACGAGGGCGAGTACGCGATCGGACGGCCATCGGTCCTGCGACGCGCCGGCGTCTACCACATGTGGTACAGCTATCGGGGGCCCGCGTATCGCATCGGCTACGCCTGGTCGCCGGACGGCGTCCGCTGGACGCGGCGCGACGACCTTGCGGGGATCGGCGTGTCGGCGACGGGATGGGACGCGGAATCGATCTGCTACAGCCACGTATTCGAATGGAAGGACGCGCTGTACATGCTCTACTGCGGCAATCACTACGGGCGTGACGGCCTCGGGTTGGCGGTGTTCGAGTCGTGAGCGACGCACCGCTGCTCTCGATCGTCGCGCCGGTGTATCGCAGCGACGCGATCGTCCCCGAGTTCGTGCGCCGTGCGTGCGAAGGCGCGTCGCAGGTGACCGAGGATTTCGAATTGCTGCTCGTCGAGGACGGCAGCCCCGACGGGTCGTGGGATCGGATTCTCGAGGCGTGCGCCGGCGATCCGCGGGTGAAGGGCGTGCAGCTCAGTCGCAACTTCGGCCAGCAGCCGGCGATCACCGCGGGGTTGTCGTACGCGCGCGGCCGACACGTCGTCGTGATGGACTCGGACCTGCAGGACGATCCCATGTACATCGCGGATCTGTACCGCAAGTCGCTCGAAGGCTACGACATCGTGTTTGCGCGCAAGCGAGTCCGCCGCTTTGGCGCGCTGCGCAATCTGTCCACGCGCCTGTACTACGCCATGTTCCGATGGCTGGCGAACGTCGATTACGATCAGCACATCGGTGCCTACTCGCTGATTACCCGCCGCGTCGTCGAGGCGTTCCTGCAGTTCGGCGATTACCGCCGCGGCTACGTCATCGTGCTGGGCTGGCTCGGGTTCAAGCGCGCCCACGTCGACGTCGAACATCGCGAGCGGCCGATCGGGCGCAGCACCTATTCGGCGCTGGCGCTGGTCAGCCATGCGATCACGATCGCGATCACCTACTCGGATAAGCCGCTGCGCATGTCGATCTACTTCGGGATGGTGCTGTCGACGCTGTCGTTCCTCGCCGGCATCTGGCTCGCGATCAACTATTTCAGGAGCAACGTCGGCCAACTTGCGCTCGGCTGGACGAGCATCATCATCAGCCATCTGTTCCTGAGCGGCCTGATCCTGACGAGTCTCGGCGTCGTCGGACTGTACATCGGGCGCATCTTCGAGCAGGTGAAGCACCGGCCGATCTTCGTCGTCCGCGAGACGCGGAACATGGGAGTGTAGCGCCAATGCTCACGGCACTCGACATCGACATCGCGCAGATCGAGCGCGACGTTTCGACGACCGGCCTGGCGATCGTGCCGCCGACCGACGCGCGGCGGGAGCTGTACGAGACGGCGCGCGCGGACTATCTCGACGCGTTCGCCAAGACGCCGGTCCGGCCGCCGAAGCGCGCGTTCACGCCGTCGGAGCTCGCTGCCGGACCGTGGCGCAAGTTCACGATCGGATCCCGAAACGGCGTCGGCGAAGCCTACGCGCAGCTGCTGCAGACGACGTATTTCGCGTCGGACGATCCGTCGTATCCCTCGTTGACGCGTCTGTTCTCGATGATCATCGCGCTTCGAAACACGCTGATGAAGGTGGCGCCCGACTTCGGCGTCGATGCGGCGCGCGATGGCTACTGGAACGCGTGCCGCGTCCATCATTACCCCCGCGGCGGCGGTTTCATGATGAATCACTGCGACACGTATTTCCCCGTGAAGCTGAAGGACCTGCCGTTCTATCAGGTGATGGCGCCGTTGAGCGTGAAGGGGCGCGACTTCACCGAGGGCGGCGGCACGGTGACCACGCGTCAGGGCCAGCGGCTGAATACCGACGAAATCGCCGGCGTCGGATCGATCATCGTCTTCGACGGCCGCATTCAGCACGGCGTCGACGACGTCGATCCGGCGGCGATTCTGAACTTCGACGACCCCGGCGGTCGGATGGCGGCGTTCGCCAACCTGTACGTGACTCAGCGCTGAGGACGGCGGAACACGGCCAGGACCGACGTGCCCCACGGAAACGGACACCAGGCGCCGATCGGCGTCTCGGCCGAGAAGATCGCGGCGAGCGCTGCGTTGATCGGCGCGGCGGGGATGCGGTCGGCCTGGTCGAGATACCGCCGGATGTCGGCCGGCGTCATGTGGGCCGGATCCGGACCTCTGAGGCGCGCGAGCCACAGCAGCGGGCTCAGAAAGAACATGAAATACCGCGTGACCACGAGTTCGAGACCGGCGGCCTGCGCCAACCGATCGAAATCGCGCCGCGCGTACCGGCGCACGTGGTGGCTCATCGCGTCGATGCCGCTGCGAAACGATTCAAGCGCCGGCGTGGCGACGACGATCGTCCCGCCCGGCCGCACGGCATCGCGCGCCTGGCACAGCACCCGCTCGTCCTCCTCGATGTGTTCGACGACGTCGAGCAGGAACGCGAGATCCCAGCGTTCGGACCATTGCAGGTTCAGCAGATCGATCTGATAGCGTTTCGCGCCGGCCGGCAGGCTGTCGCTCGCCAGCGCCAGCGCCGTGGTCGACGAGTCGGCCAGCGCGATTTCGGCGAACTCGGATCCGACATGGCGCGCGAGATACCCGACCCAGCCGCCGCAGCCGCCACCGAGATCGACCGCGGCCGGACGGATGCCGCGGCGGCGGAAGTCGCCGACGATCTGCCGCGTGAAGTGGAGCAGGAAGCGGTGGCGTCCGCGGTACCAGAAGTGGCGGTTCTGGATCTCGCGCAGCGACGCGAAGCCGGAGGAGTCGTAGTCTTCGTCGCGATGCGCGACCGGCACGGGCGGCGTCCACGTGCCGTCCGCGCGCAACACGTACGGGTCGAGCATAGGATACTTATACCGCACCGACATGCCACGCGTTCCGTTTAACCGCGCGATTCTCACCGGGTCCGAGATGGCGTACATGCAGGAGGCGATCGCCAACCTGCACATTTCCGGCGACGGGCCGTTCACCAAGCGCGTTCATCGGCTGCTCGAGTCGCTCGTCGGCACTCCGAAGGCGCTGTTGACGACGTCGTGCACGCACGCGCTGGAAATGGCGGCGCTGCTGCTCGGCGTCGGGCCGGGCGACGACGTGATCATGCCGGCGTTCACGTTCGTGTCGACGGCCAACGCGTTCGTGCTGCGCGGCGCGCGGCCGGTCTTCGCCGACGTCCGGCCCGACACGTTGAACATCGATCCGGCACACGTCGAGCGCCTCATCACGCCGCGCACGAAAGCGATCGTCGTCGTGCACTACGCGGGCATCGGCTGCGACATGGACGCCATCGGCGCGATCGCCTCACGGCACGGCGTGCCGATCGTCGAGGACAACGCGCACGGGCTGCTCGGCGCGTACCAGGGGAAGCCGCTCGGGTCCTTCGGCGCGCTGGCGACCCTCAGCTTTCACGAGACGAAGAACTTCACCTGCGGCGAGGGCGGCGCGCTGCTCGTCAACGACCCGCGCTACATCGAGCGCGCCGAAATCCTGCGGGAGAAGGGAACCGACCGCAGCAAGTTCTTCCGCGGCGAAGTCGACAAGTACGGCTGGATCGACGTCGGATCCAGCTATCTGCCGTCGGACCTGCTGGCGGCGTTCCTGCTCGCGCAGCTCGAGTCGCGCGATCGCATTCAAGCGCACCGGCGCCGCGCCTGGGACGCGTACCGCGAGGGTCTCTCGGCGTGGGCGTCACGCTCGGGCGCCGCGCTGCCCTGCGTGCCGGCCGATTGCACGCCGGCGTATCACCTGTTTTTCGTGCTGCTGCCGTCGCTCGACGAGCGGCAGGCGCTCGTCGCGTTCCTGAAGGCGCGCGACGTCGCGGCGCCGTTCCACTATCTCCCGCTGCACCTCTCGTCGATGGGGCGGCGCTTCGGCGGCAGGCCGGGCGACTGTCCGGTGGCGGAGCGCGTCAGCGACCAGCTCGTGCGGCTTCCGCTGTACAACGATTTGAGCGACACCGAGCAGGCGCATGTGATCGCCTCGATCAACGCGTTCACGAGGACGGCCGCGCCGACGTCACGGTTCTGACCATCCGTTCCCGATCGTGGGCCACGACCGCCTGCGCCGCGCTCGTCGCCGCCGCAAGCCTGGCCGCGGCGCTGTGGCTGCTGCCGCGGCTGCACCAGTTCTTCTTCGTGTGGGATCACAACTTTGGACCGGCGGTGTCGTACGCCTGCGGCCGTCCGTTCGCGGATGTCGCGCGCCCGGGGCCGGAGCTCGTCGACTTCCTGAACCGGCGCCGGCCGGATTTCGATTGCCATCAGATTCCGGCGGACGCGCAGTTCGCGCCGTTGAACGCGTACGCGAACGGCATTCCGTATTTTCTGCGCGGCCTCGGCTTCTACTGGCGCTGGCGCGGTGTGTCGTGGCCGGCGCTGGCGCCGTTGTTCGTCGTGCTGTACGCGGTGGCGAACGTGCTCGTCTTCCTGGTGTTCAGGGAGTTTCTGGGCAACGCGTGGGCGCTGTGCTGGTCGCTGGTCTACGCCGTCAGTCCGAGCCAGTACTTCGCGGCGACGTACTACGAGCATTTTGCGAAGGTGCCGATCTTTCTCGGCGTGCTGCTGATCCTCGTCGCGCTCGTGCGCGCGCGCGACGTGTCGAGCCGCCGCTTGCTCGCGAGCGCCGCGATCGCCGGCGCGCTGCTCGGCGTCGGCTTCGGCATCCGAGCGGATCTCTGGCTGCTGATCGTTCCCGCGCTGGCCGCGATGGCGTGGTTCGCCGGCGCCGTCCGCCGTCCGTCGCCGCGCGTGCGGCTCGCCGCGTGCGGCGTTCTGCTCGCCGTGGCGATCGTCATCGCGCTGCCGGCCGCGACGACCAACGGACGCAGTTATTTCTGGCTGCAGCTCGTCGAAGGATTGTCGACCGATTTTGACGCCGACCTGTCGGTGCGGCCCGCGCTCTACGAGTGGATCCCCGCCTACAGCGACGAGCTCGGCGTCAGCTGGATGCAGGCATACGCCGCGGCAGCGCCGATGGCCGACTGGCAGACGCAGGAACGCGCCGGCCGATCGGCGTACCTGCGCATCATGCGGTACTTTCCGGCCGACTTCGTGACGCGCCCGCTCGCGGCCGCGGTGAAAGTCGTCGTCGATTCGCTGCGCACGCAGCCGGCGTTCGCCGCGCAGTTCGCGCCGGCCGCGCCGAGTTTCTTCTCGCGCACGGCGCCGTTGTGGTCGGCGGTCGCACCGCTGGGCGTACCCCTCGTGATCGTGCTCGCCGCGGCGCTCGTCGGTCTGGCGCAGCATGACCCGCGTCAGGCGCTGTTTTTCACGCTGCTCGTGCTCTACATCGGCGGATCGACGGCCATCGCGTTCCTGCCGCGTCATCGCTGGCATCTGTACTTCGTCGGCGTCCTCGTGATCGGCATCAGCGCGAAATGGGTCGTCGACACGATCCGCACACGATCGGTGACGGTTCGCGTGCCGGCGCTGGCGTGGGCGACGGTCCTTGTGGCGATCGGCGTCGGCCTCGTCGCGGCGAGCCGTGCGTATCAGGACCGACTGGCCGCGTCGCTGGCCGCCGGCGTGCTCGCGGCGCCGAAAGCACCGCTGCGGCTCGACTGGCGCGCGACGTCCGAAGGGCCGCCGGCCGCCGTCGCCGCCGATCTGGTCGAGCGGTTCGACGACGCGTCTGCGCACTACACGCGCTTCGAGTACGCCGATTACCTCACTGCGACGTTTCGTCGCGACGCGTGCGGTGCGGCGCGCAGTGTGCGCATCCGCTATCGTGCATCGCAGCCCGCGTACGATCATTCGCTGACGGTGCCGCTCGATTTCGGCGGCGGCAGCGCGTCGTTCACCTACGCGTTTCCCGCGTACGCCGCGCGGTACGGCGCCGCGTACGGTTTCTTCGACGCGATCGAAGTGCCGACGCGCGGTTGCCTGGCGGACATGTCGCGAGCGCTCGATCCATCCGCGCTGCCGCTCCTGATCACGTGGCACCTCCCGGAACGCTGGCGCGAGCGCCCGCTGCACCAATCGATCGTGTTTCCACCGGCTGCGCACTGATGTCCATCCTGCGAGCGACGTTCGTTGCGGCAGCCGTGGTGATCGTCGCTGCGGCGGCGGCCACGCCGTTCGTGCGCGGCACCGGCGTGGTGACGCGGGTGCGCAACGTGGTGGGGCTGGGCGACGAGACGGGCCGTCTTCGCGACGTCGAGCGGCGCTTTCCGGGCTGGCGCGTGATCGGATTTCATCACCCGATGGTGACGCCCGGGGCCGGCGGCACGATCATCGCCGGCGGTCAGCAGCCGGCGGGCGCCATCTTCCGGTCCGAGCTCGATCGCGGCGCCGTGTACCGGCTGGTGATCGACGGCGTGCCGCGCGACGGCTCGTCGTCCATCCGCCTGCGCTTCGACGGCGACCACGCCGCGTGGCGCACGCTCGAGCGCGGGCGCGTCGTCCTTGTGCTGCCGCAGACGCGCACGCTCGAAGCGCTCGTGTACTCGGACGCGCCGTATGCGTACGAGCTGCGCGCGCTGTCGGTCGAGCGCTGTGTGGACTGCGTCACCGATCAGGAATTCGCGAACGCGTTTCCAGGCTGGACGGTCGTGCCGTACGTCTCCGCGCCGGTGCCCGTGCCGTATCCCTCCTCGCTGCAGGTCGCGTGGCCGCTGGTGCTGTGGCCGCGGACGCCCGCCGTCGAACTGCGTGGGCGTGGCGGACCGACCGGACTGCTGTTGACGCGCGCGCTGGATCGATCGGTCGTCTATCGCCTTCGCGTCTTCGGCCAGCGGCGGAACGCCGCGCCGACGCTGCGCTTGCGGCTCGACGACCAGCCGTTTGTCTGGCACACGGTGGATCGCGGCGACGGCGACTTGAACATCGTGCTGCCGAAGGCGTCGCGCATCGAAGCGCTGCTGTACAGCGATGCGCCGTATGCGTTCGACGTCGCGCGCCTCGACGTCGAGCCGTGCGGCAACTGCATCACCGACGACGAGTTCGTGGCGAAGATTCGCCGCGAAGCCGGCGTCACCGACGCGGACGCGCCGCTGGCGCTCGCCCGGAAGCTGCGAGACTGGGTCGCCAAGACCGTCGTGTTCGGCGAAGAGCCGCGCAACGTGGCGGTCACGACGGCTGCCCTGATGACGCAGCCGGCGTGGCAGTCGTACGTCGACTTCTTCGTGCCGCACACCGGCGGCGTCTGGTGCGCCGGCATCGCGCGGTACTATCAGCAAGTGCTCGCGCTCTTCAACGTGCCGAGCCTCACGCTCGACATCGGCTACGAGGGCACGGACCTGACGCACGTGACCGATGTGATCGACGCGCGCGACGGCCCGACCAGGCGGTTCTACGTCTTCGATCCGACGTTCGCCGCCGAATACCTCGACGCCGCGGATCGCGACGTCGATCTGGCGTCGCTCGTCGCCGGCCGCCCCGCGCGCTTTCACATGGCGGCCCTGTCGCGGACGATGTTGATTCCGACGGCGGCGTTGCCCACATTTCTCGCCGACGCCGCGGCCGCGCACAGCCAAGCGACCTGCGGCGCGTCGCGGGTGGCGTTGGTCTCGGAGTGCCAGGTCGACGGACACAACCGCTTCAACCTCGCCGTCATGCGGCACCTGATGGCGCAGCAGCGGAAAGGCGACGGCGACGTGCTGCTCACGCTGCTGCGCCACCGCGTCGTGGCCATCCACGGTTCGCGCCTCGATCCGGATGCGGCCGCCGATCTGCGCGCCGATCTGGTTCGGCGCGGCATTCCCGTGTCGGCGATCAACTGATGGACGCGCTCGCACGCGCGCTGGACGAACGAGGCTGGGCGATACTGCCCGCGGTGTTGCCGGCGGAACTCGTCGCGCGGCTGCGCGACGCGCTCGATCGCGCAGCCGAGGAGCAGCAGGCGATTCGCATCCGCAACGGCGTCGACGCCGGTGCGGACGGGACGGTTCATCACTTGCCGTGCGTCGGCGGCGTGTTTCTCGAGCTTCTCGAATCGCTCGTGGCGCTCGCGCCTTTCGACGCGTTCTTCGGCGGTCCGTACATCCTGAACACCTATGGCGGCGTGTTGAATCTGCCGCACCACGCGTCGTATGTCGGGCGCGTGCATCGCGATCAGCGGACGTTTTCCGGCGAGTTCCGGCTGATGGCGCAGGCGCTCGTCATGCTCGATCCGTTCACGGAGCAGAACGGCGCGACGTACCTGTTGACTGGATCGCATCGGCTGCGCGACGCGCCCGCCGACGACCGATTTTTCGCGGCGGCGGAGCGCGCGGTCGGTCCGGCCGGATCGATCGTGATCTTCGACTCCCACCTGTGGCACGCGGCCGGAGTCAACCGGTCCGGTTCGCCGCGGCGTGCGCTGACGCTGGCGTTCACGCGACCATTCGTCAAGCCGCAACTCGACTATCCGCGCGCGCTCGGCTACGAGCGCGTCGACGCGCTGTCGCCGACGCTGCGGCAACTGCTCGGCTACAATGCTCGGGTTCCCGTGACACTCGACGAGTGGTATCAACCGCCCGACCGGCGGCTGTACCGTCGCGATCAGGGCTGAGATGACCGCGCGCGATTACAACGCGGAGTTCAAGGACGGCACCCGCCAGTACGCGTATGCGTTCGACACGACGCTGCGCGGCTACATCATGCGCGCGCTCGACCCGCTGCTGCCCGCGGGGCGCGCGCTCGAGATGGGCTGCTACACCGGCGAGATGACGGAACTGATCGCGTCGCGCTACGCCGACCTGACGGTCGTCGAAGCGTCGGACGAACTGGTCGCCGCCGCGCGTGCGAGGCTCGGGCGCCGTGCATCGATCGTGCACGGACGTTTCGAGACGGTGGAACTGTCCGAGCCGTTCGATGCCATCTTCCTGGTGCACACGCTCGAGCACCTCGACGATCCGATCGCGGTGCTGCGGCGCGTGGAGTCGTGGCTCACGCCTCGCGGCCGCCTCTTCGTCGTCGTCCCGAACGCCGACGCGGCGTCACGGCAGATCGCCGTGCAGATGGGGCTGATTGCGGTCAACGACGCGGTGACGCCGGACGAGCGCGTCCACGGGCATCGCAAGACGTACCGCCTCGACACGCTCGAACGGGAGCTGCGGTCCGCGGGGCTCGAGGTGCTGCAGACCGGCGGCGTGTTCTTCAAGCCGTTCGCGAACTTCCAATTCGATCAACTGATGGCGAGCGGGATCATCTCCGAGGCCTACCTGGAGGGATGCTACCGGCTCGGCATGCATTATCCGGATCTGTGCGCCAGCATCTGGTGCGTGTGCGGCCGCGGGGGCGTGCGATGAAGCCTGAGTTCGAGACGTTGCCGGTGCATCTGCCCGAGCACCAGCGGCCGCAGGACGCAGAGTACTACCGTCAGCTGAACGAGTACTACGCGTCGAGTCCCGGGACGCACGTGGACAAGCTGCGTGCGTTTCCGAAGTTCGTGCCGGTCGCGGAGCTCGGACGCTTTCTGGCCAAGAGCCGGATCTTCGAACGCGTGCTGACCGTGCCGGGCTCCGTCGTCGAGTGCGGCGTGTTTTCGGGCGGCGGCCTGATGACCTGGGCCGCGCTCAGCGCGATCCTCGAGCCGCTCAACCACGTTCGACGCGTGATCGGGTTCGACACCTTCGACGGCTTCGTCGGCACCGGTCCGCGCGATGCGACGGCGGCGGTGAACGCGCATGCGGTCGCCGGCGGCCTCTCGACCGATGCCGCCGACGACATCGCGCGCGCCGCCACGATTTTCGACGGCTATCGCCCGCTCGGGCACATTCCGAAGGTCGAACTGGTCAAGGGCGACGCGCAGCAGACGATTCCGCAGTACCTCGAGCGGAATCCGCACCTCGTCGTCTCGCTGCTGTACCTCGACTTCGACCTCTACGAGCCGACGCGGTGCGCGCTCGAGCAGTTCGTGCCGCGCATGCCGAAGGGCGCCGTGCTCGCGTTCGATCAGCTGAACCACCGCGCCTGGCCCGGCGAGACGGCGGCGCTCGTCGACACGCTCGGCATCCGCGCGTTGACGCTCGAGCGGTGCCCCTTTCAGCCGCAAATTGCGTTCGCCCGTCTCGACTGACGTGAAGCTCGCGATCATGCAGCCGTACCTGTTCCCGTACATCGGCTACTTCCAGCTGATGCACGCCGTCGACCGGTTCGTCGTCGCCGACGACCTGTCGTACATCAAGCAGGGATGGATCAATCGCAACCGGCTGCTGATCAACGGCGAGGCCGCCTACTTCACGGTGCCGCTCAGACGGCACGCGGCCACCGCGCTCATCCGCGACGTCGAGATCGACGACCGCTCGCCTCGCTGGCGGCGGACGCTGCTGACGACGATCGCGAATTTCTATCGGCGGACGCCGTCGTTCGGCGCGGTGTATCCGATCGTCGAGCGCGTGCTCGGCGGCCCCTTCGTGAAGATCGCGGACATGGCCCGCGCGAGCCTGCGCGAAGTCGCCGACTACCTCGGCATCACGGCGGCGATCGTCGAGTCGTCATCGGCGTACGGCAACGCGGATCTCAAGGGTCAGGACCGCGTGATCGATACGTGCCGGCGCGAAGGCGCCACCGACTACGTGAACGCGATTGGCGGGCGCGCGCTGTACTCGCCTGACGCGTTTCTCGCGCACGGCGTCCGCCTACACTTCGTGGAGAGCGACGCGATCGAATATCGTCAGTTCCACGCGCCGTTCGTCCCGTCGCTGTCGGTGATCGATCTCCTCATGTTCAACGATCGGGACGCCGCACGCGCGCTGCTGACGCGCTACCGCCTCGCATGAGCGCGATCGGCGGCTTTCTGCCGCTTGAAACCGCGCACGGCCCGGCGACCGCGGCGTATCACGTGCGCGCCGTTCCGCTCGCGAGCGGACGCGCCTGCTGGCACGCCGTGCTGCGCGCGTGCCGTCCCAACCGCGTGCGCGTGCCGTTCTACATCTGCGACGCGGTGCTCCAGCCGCTCGCCGCGTTGGCGATCCCGTTCGACTTTTACGCGCTCGACGCCGCATTCCGGCCCGCCGCCGACGGGCGCACACGGCCGGGCCAGCTGACGCTCGTGGTGAACTACTTCGGCGTGCAGTCGACGTTCGTCGACGCGCGTGCGCACGACGACGAGCGCGTCGTCGTCGACGATACGCAGGCGTTCTTCCGCGTCGGCGGGCACGATCGCCGATCGTTCAACTCGGCGCGCAAGTTCTTCGGCGTCCCCGACGGCGCGTTTCTCTACGGCGTCGACCTCGACGTCGACGCGCTGCCGCCGAGCGAGACGGGCGACTGCGACCATCTGGTCACCCGGCGGGCGGGCGACGATCAGCGCGCGTGGGATTTGTTCAAGCAGCACGAGGCGCGCATCGGCATCGAGATCCGTGCGATGTCGCAGACCTCGTCGCGGCTGTTGGGCACCGTCGACATGGCCGCCGTCCGCCGCCGACGGCGCGCGAATTTTCGCGTGCTGCACGCCCGCCTCGGACCGATGAACACGCTCGCGCTGCCGCTCGACGATGTCTCGAGCGACGCCGCCGAGGACGTCCCGCTGTGTTATCCGTTTCAGCCGGCGGTGCGGCTCGATCGCGGCGCGCTCGCGCGCGCGGGCATCTACGTGCCGACGTTCTGGCCCGAGGTCGTGTCCCGGCCCGGCGGCGGTTTCGACCGCGAACGCGAGGCGGCGGCGCACCTGCTGCCGCTGCCGATCGACCATCGCTACGATCTGGACGACATGGACGCGCTCGCCGATACACTGCTGCAGGAACTCACATGATTACGCTCCGCGAAATCAGCCGAGAGGATCTGCCGACGATTAACGGCTGGAGACGGGATCCGGTCGTCGCCGACGGCGTCGGCGCGCCGCGGCGATTCATCGGCCTGGACGTCGACGTCCGGTGGTACGAGGACTACCTGACGCGCCGCGGCACCGAAGTCCGGTGCGCCGTCTGCCTCGCCGATTCGGCCGAACTGGTCGGCATGGTCAGCCTGACCCGCATCGACTACGTGCACAGCCACGCCGAGTTCAACGCCGTCGTCGGCGTTCGGGATCGGCAGAACCGCGGCGTCGGCACGGCCGCGACGCGCGCGCTCGTGCGCCACGGCTTCTTCGATCTCAACCTGCATCGCATCTACGTGCAGATTCTGCGCGAGAACGGAAGCTCGATCCGGATGTGCGAGAAAGCGGGATTCCGGCAGGAGGGCGTGATTCGCGAAGGCGCGTACAAGAACGGGCGCTATCACGACCTCGTGCTGATGGGCGTGCTGCGGTCGGAAGTGCCCGTCGAGGGAGACGGCCGGTGACCGATCGCCGGCGTTCGCCCGCGCCGTTCGCGGAGCCGATCTACGTGACGCGGCCGCTGCTGCCGCCGCTGGAGTCGCTCACGCCTCGGCTCGCGCAGGTGTGGGCGACGCAGCAACTGACCAACATCGGCGCGCAGCACGCGCAGCTCGAGGCGGCGCTGCGCGACTACCTCGGCGTGCGCGAGCTGTCGTTGTTCACCAACGGCACCGCGGCGCTGATCACCGCGATCCGCGCGCTCGACGTGACCGGCGACGTGCTGACGACCCCGTTCACGTTTCCCGCGACGCCGCACGCGCTGAGCTGGTCAGGCCTGACGCCCGTGTTCTGCGACATCGATCCGTCGACCCTGAACCTCGACCCCGAGGCCGTCGCGCGAGCGGTCACCAGCCGCACGTCGGCGATTCTGGCGGTGCACGTCTACGGCACGCCATGCGACGTGACCGCCCTGCAGCAGATCGCCGATCGTCATGGTCTGCGCGTCATCTACGACGCGGCGCACGCGTTCGGCGCGCGCGTCCTCGACCGGCCGATCGGCACCTTCGGTGACGCGTCGATGTTCAGCTTCCACGCCACGAAACTGTTTCACACGGCCGAAGGCGGCGCGCTCGCGTGCGCGGACCCGTCGCTGAAGGCGAAGGTCGACGACCTCCGCAACTTTGGCATCCACGGCCCCGATGCGGTCGACGGCGTGGGCCTCAATGGCAAGATGAGCGAACTGCACGCGGCGCTGGGGCTCGCCGTGCTCGAGCGGCTCGATGCCGAGCTCGCGCAGCGGCGCCGGCTCCTCTCGCGCTACGGCGATCGCTTCGCCGCGATGGACGGCATCCGCTGGCTGCAGACGGCGGACACTCGCGATTCGAGCTGCCAGTACGCCGTGATTCGCGTCGACGCCTCGGCGTTCGGCTGTTCGCGCGACACGCTGCACGACCGGCTGCGCGAGTACAACGTCTACACGCGAAAGTATTTTCACCCGCTCTGCTCCGACTACGACTGCTACCGCGATCACCCGTCGGCGTCGCCGGCCAATCTGCCGGTCGCGGCGCGCGCGGCGAAGGAAGTGCTCTGCCTGCCGCTCTACGGTGGCCTCGCGGACACCGACGTCGATCGCATCTGCGACATGGTGGCCGCCATCGGCGAAGCCGCGCACGGCCGCCTGGTGGCGCGCGTCGAATGAAACGCATCTCGTTCGTCATCCCGGTCTACCGCAACGAACGCGCGGTCACGATGACGTATCGCCAGATTCGCGACGTGCTCGCGTCCGATCTCGCCGCCTACACCTACGAGATCGTCTTCGTCGACGACGGGTCCGACGACGGGTCGCTGCAGGAGCTGCTCGCGATCCGCGACAGCGATCCGAACGTGCGCGTCATCGCGCTGACGCGGAACTTCGGCCAGATGGCGGCGATCCTGGCCGGCTTCAAACAGGCGGCCGGCGATCTGGTCATTCAGCTCTCGGCGGACCTGCAGGATCCGATCGCCCTCGTCCCGCAGATGGTGGCCGAGTACGAAAAAGGCGCCGAGATCGTCGCGTGCCATCGCCAGCGCCGCGAGGACGGCGCGTCGCGCACGATCACGTCGCGCCTCCTGTACGGCATCCTCCGCCTCTCGTATCCGCAGATTCCGGCCGGCGGCTTCGACTACATCCTCCTCGATCGCCGCGTCGTCGATGCCTTCAACGCCGTCGAAGTGCGCAACCGCTTCTTCCAGGGCGATATCCTCTGGTTCGGCTACCGGACGACGTTCATTCCGTATACGAGGATGAAGCGCGAGATCGGCCGGTCGCAGTACACGTTCGGCAAACGGTTGAAGAATTCGCTCGACGCGATTCTGGATTCCTCCTATTTGCCGATCCGGTTCATCTCGCTCGTCGGCGTGCTGACGGCGTTGCTCGGCTTCGTCTACGCGCTCGACATCGTCTACGGCCGGCTGCGTCACGACATCCCGTTTACCGGCTGGGCGCCGATCATGATCCTCATCCTGATCATCGGCGGGCTCCTGATGCTGATGCTCGGCATCATCGGCGAGTACGTCTGGCGCATCTACGACGAAGTCCGCGGCAAGCCGAATTACGTCGTCCGTCACATTTACTGAGTGTCCGCCGACCCGCTGTTCGCGATGAGTGATGGGCGCCGCGATGCTGCGCCGGAGCGCGCGCGCACCCGATGACCGCGTGGCCGGACGTCATGCGGCGAGACGCCGTCATCGCCGCGCTGCTGTTCCTGATTGCGGCGGCGATCGGCAGTGCCGCGTACGTCCGCGCGTTTCGATCGCCCACGCGGCCGTTCTTCTATCAGTCGTATTTCGAACCGGCAGTGATGGTGGCGTGCGGAAAAGGGTTTCTGCTGGCGCAGCCGTCGCCGGGGCCGCCGGCGATGCGCGCGTTCCTCAACGAAGAGCGCGATCGCTTCTCGTGCGACGAGCTGCCGCGCGATCTCCAGGTCGGCACCGCCGGACTGTATCAGCGCCCGTGGCGGTACCTGCTGACCATGGTCGCGATCGCGTGGCGCGTGCTCGGCATCAGCTGGTCGGGATTGTGGCCGCTCTTCGGCGTGCTCTTCGGCGCGACGACGGTGCTGGCGTACGGCCTCGGACGGTTGATCGTTGGCCGGATCGCCGCGGCGGCGTGCGGGTTGGCGCTGTCGGTGTCGCCGCTGCAGCTCGCGAATCTGCCGAACCTGCGCGACTATGCGAAGGCGCCGTTCACGCTGGCGCTGCTGGCGCTGCTCGTCGCGCTGGTCATCCGTCCGCGGCGCGCGCGCGACGTCCTGCTGATCGCGCTGGCGTACGGCATGGTGCTGGGAATCGGATACGGATTTCGCACGGACCTGCTCGTTGACATCCCGCCGTTCCTGATCGCCGTCGTGTGCTTTCTGCCCGGCGGCCTGCTGCGCAACGCGGCGCTGAAGGCCGGCGCCGTCGCCTGCTTCGCGATCGGTTTCGTGGCGGCGGGATGGCCGATCATCTCGACGGTCGTCGGCAGCGGCGGCTGCCAGTGGCACGTGGCGCTGCTGGGGCTCTCGTCACCGTTCGACGCGGCGCTCGACGTGCATGGCGGATCGTACGGCTGGGGTCATCTGTACAACGACAACTATCTCTGGGCGGCCGTGTCGAACGACGCGACCCGTTTTCGACCCGACCTCGGCTACATCGAGTACTGCTCCCACGAATACGACGTCGCGAGCTGGGACTACTACCGTCGGATTCTGCTGACGTTTCCCGCGGACATGATGACGCGCGCGTACGCGTCGGCTCTCCACGTCGTCAGCCTGCCGTTCGCGCGGCTGGGCGCGCTGCGCGTCATCGGCCCGCTGCTCGCGTCGGCATTCGTCGTCGCGGCGGGGACTGGCGGCCGGCGGCTGGCGTGGTTCGCGGTATTCGTCATCGTGTACTTCGCCGGATATCCGGCGCTCCAGTTCCAGCCGCGGCATTACTTTCCCTTCGAAGTGATCGGCTGGCTGATGCTCGCGTGGGCCATCGAGCGCATCGCCGTGCGCGGCGTTCCGCAGACGCTGTGGCGCGGGGTCGTCTGGGCGCTGATCGCGCTGGCGGCGCTCGCGGCGCCGCTCTGGGCGCTGCGCGCCTATCAGCAGCGGCGCGTAACCGACCTGCTCGCGCTGTACGCCGCGTCGCCGACCGATCCGCTCGTCCTGCCGGCGCCGAAAACGCCCCGACCGACGGCGATGGAGGTCGTCGCCGATCTCGGGCGCGCGCACGCGCGGTTCGTCGAAGTCGCGGCGACGTCGTGCCGGCCCGGCACCGCGATCACGTTCCGCTACGACCCGTCGTATCCGGAAACCGATTTCACGACGACGACGCGGCTGACGGGCGAGGTCGGCACCACGCGGCTGTTCGAGCCGGTGTACGAAACGTTTGCCGGGGTCGCCGTGTCGGACCCGTCGTGTGCCGTGCAGGTGTCCACCGTCCGCGACGCGGACCGCTTGCCGCTCGAGCTTCCCGCGCAGCTCTCGCCGGAGTGGCGGTCGACGCGGCAGTACCAGCAGATCTCGGGGATCAGATGAAAACGATCGTGCATGTCATCGGCGCGCGTCCCAACTACATGAAGATCGCGCCGCTGATGGAATCGCTCCGGACCGGCGCTCCGTTCCGGCAGGTGCTCGTCAACACCGGTCAGCACTACGACGACATCATGTCGCGCGCCTTCGTCCGCGATCTCGGACTCCCGCCGCCCGACTACGATCTCGGCGTCGGCTCGGGATCGCACGCCGTCCAGACCGCCACCGTGATGATCGAATTCGAGAAGGTGTGTCTCGCCGAACGGCCGGACCTCGTGGTCGTCGTCGGCGACGTGAACTCGACGGTCGCGGCGTCGCTCGTCGCGGCCAAGCTGCTCGTGCCGGTCGCGCACGTCGAAGCAGGGCTGCGCAGCCGCGATCGGACGATGCCGGAAGAAGTGAACCGAATCGTCACCGACCGCTTGTCGGACCTGCTGCTCACGCCGTCGCCTGACGGCACCGAAAACCTGCTCGCCGAAGGTGTCCCCGCGGAGAAAATCCACCTGGTCGGCAACATCATGATCGATTCGCTGCTGCGCCATCTGCCGATGGCGTCGCTCGACCGCATTCGCGATCGCATTCCGGTCGACGCCGGCACTTACGCCGTGCTGACGCTGCATCGCCCGTCGAACGTGGACGACGGCGACGTGTTCCGGCGGATTCTCGCCGCGATCCGGACCATCGCCGAATCGATGCCGGTGGTCTTCCCGGTCCATCCACGAACGCGGCAGCGGATCCGCGAGTTCGGTCTCGATCGCGACTTCGACGGGATCATCCTGCACGATCCGCTCGGGTACATCGATTTCCTCAGCCTCACGGCGCACGCGCGGCTCGTGCTGACCGACTCCGGCGGGCTGCAGGAGGAATCGACGGCGCTCGGCATTCCGTGCCTCACGCTGCGCGAGAACACCGAACGGCCGATTACCGTGTCCGAAGGCACGAATCAGATTGTGGGCACCGACACCGACGCCATTCTGGCCGGCTATCGCCGCGCGTTCTCGCCGGCGGCCGTGCGGCGGCGTCCCGATCTCTGGGACGGCCGGACCGCCGACCGAATCACCCGCGTGTTCTGCGACTTCCTCTCCAATTGAGCGCGCGGCGGCTCGACGCCGTGATCGCGGCCGCGTTGTTCTGCGTGGCGACGTGGGTGGGCGTCCGCGCCGTCGGGGCGTTTCGCGACGCGGGCGGCGTTCCCGATTTCTACCAGCGGCGCTTCGGGCCGGCGGTGGCGCTGGCGTGCGGCCGTCCGTTCGCGGAACCGGTCGGCGCGGCCGTGCCGGCGCTGGCGGCGTTTCTCGCGGAGCGGACCGAGAGCTTCGACTGCGGCGCATTGCCAGACACGCTGGCGTCCGGGCCCCTCGATGCGTTTCAGAGCACGAGCCGGTATCTGTTGTATGCGGCCGCGCTGACGTGGCGGATGGCCGGCGTCTCCTGGCGCGCGCTGTCGATCGTCGCCGGCTTGCTGTTCGGTGCGGTTGCCGCGCTGACGTACGGCGTCCTTCGGCTCGCGCTCTCGCGCGCGGTGGCGCTGCTCGCGTTCGTTCCCGCTATCACGTCGACGCCGAACGTGATGCTCGTGCCGCAGCTGCGCGACTATGCCAAGGGACCGTTCCTGCTCGCCGTGATCCTGATCATGGGCTGGCTCGTGCTGGGCTCGGGCGATCGGCGCCGCGTCATCGGCTTCGCCGCGGCCGCCGGCGTGGTCATCGGCATCGGCCTCGGCTTTCGCACCGATCTGATGATCGCGGTCGTCCCGGTGCTCGTCACGCTGGCGCTGCTCGTGCCGGCGTCGACGTCGCTGCGGACACGCGCGGCGGCGGCGGCCGTGTTCCTCGCGACGTTCGTCGTCGCGGGCTGGCCGATCCTCACGAGCTATGCAAAAGGCGGCAACACCGGACACGTGGCGCTGCTCGGGCTCGGGACGCCGTTTGACGGCCCGCTGCGGGTCGAGCCGTCGATTTACGAGTTCGCCGGCCAGTACAACGATTCGCTCGCGTACTCGATCATCAACAGCTACGCGCTCCGCGTGGAACATCGGCGCGTGATTCTGGGATCGGCCGAGTACGAGGAAGCCGCGCGCGCGTACCTGACCGCGATCGCGCGGGTGTTTCCCGCCGATCTGATCACGCGCGGCCTCGCGGCCGTTCGTGCCGTGCCGCACTATTTCCTCGACACGTCGCTCTTTGCACCGCTGCAGGCCGACCGGCCGCTGCGCGCGTTCTATCGCGTGCGCGCCTCCGTCCTGTGGCGGCTCGCGCCATTCGCGTTCGGGGCGGTCGTCGCGGCCGTGCTGATTGCAAGCGTGGTCCATCCGCGGGCGGCCGCGCTGGCGTGCCTGGTGCTCGTCGGCTTCGCTGGCATCTCTGCGCTGCAATTCCACGAGCGGCACTTCTTCTATCTGCAATTCGTGCCGTGGCTCGCGTTCGGATTCCTCGTGGACGCGGCCATCGCGGCGCGGCGCGGCTGGACGCCGCCACCGCGTCGGGTGATCGTCCGCGCGCTCGCGATCGACGCGACGCTCGTCGCGCTCCTCGCGCTGGCGGTGTGGGCGTCGCGCGCGTACCAACAGCGCGCGGCGGCGGATCTGTTCGCCCGCTACGAGGCGGCGGCGCGGATCGATGAGGCGGCGCTCCGCCGCCCGGTCGCCGATCGCATACTCGTCAGCGCGCCGTCGTGGAACGCGCCGCTCGCGCCGGGCGCCCGATGGGTGGAAGCGCGGTTCGTCGCGGTCCGATTCCGCGGCGACGTGTGCGGCGGCGCGTCGCTGCCGATCGTCGTCCGGTACTCGGGCGATCCGCCAGACGTCGATCTGTCGGAGCCGCTCACCGTGCACATCGCGCGCGCCAGCGCGCCGACGACGCTGTATGTGGCCGCGTACGATCGCGCGGATGAGTCGATCCGATTCCGTGGCATCGAGGTGCCGACGGCGCGGGCGAATTGCGTCGGCGGCCTCGCCGACGTCCAGGGCCTCGCGTCGACGCCGCTGCTGCTGACGACGCAGCTCGCGCCCGGCTGGCGCGGCGAGCAACTGTTTGAACGCCTTCGCTGACCTGTTGGTCCGCTCCGATCGCTGGCGGACGCGGCGCCTCGACATCGCGCTGGTGCTGTTGTTGTTCGTGGGCGCCAGCGTCGGCTCGTATGCGTACTGGAAGCGCACGTACGCACCGCATCAGCCGTTCTACTACCAGCTGTACTTCGAGCCCGCGGTGTTCATCGCATGCGGACGCGGCTTCGTCGTCTCGCGGCCGCAGGTGCCGGAGATGGTGCCGTTTCTGTGGAACAAGACGGACCGGTTCTCGTGCGATGCCATTCCCGCGAACGCGCCGGTCGGCACGGACGACATGTTCCAGCAGGGATCCTGGCGCTACCTGATGCTCACGGTCGGCTACACGTGGCGCATCTTCGGCGTGTCCTGGAGCGCGCTCGGGCCGCTCTTCGGCGTCGCGTTCGGAAGCTCCATTGCGATGCTGTACGGCATCTTTCGTCTCGGCATGGGGCCGCTGCTGTCGACGATCGGCGCGCTGATTCTGTGCTTCTCCGAGTACCACCTCGCGTACTACTCGATCCTGCGCGACTACTTGAAGGCGCCATTCACGCTGGCCCTGTTCTTCCTCCTCGGCCTGATCGTCGCGCGGCGGCTGAGCTCGAGGGCGCTCGTCGCCGCCGGCGCAGCGTACGGCGCCGTCACGGGCCTCGGATACGGCTTTCGCACCGACCTCATCGGCGATCTGCCGCCGTTCTTCATCGTCCTCGGCGCGTTCGTCGCCGGAGGCGTCACCGGTAACCTGCGCGCGAAAGGCCTGGCGGCGCTCGCCTGCGTCGGCGCATTTCTGCTGACCGCGTGGCCGGTGATTTCGACCCAGCAGCAGTCGCGCGCCGGCTGCCAGTGGCACGTCGTCGCGCTTGGATTCGCGCATCAGTTCGACGAGCCGCTCGGCGTCGCGCCGGCGCCCTACGAGGCGGCGCGCGAATACCTCGACGAGTGGATGTACACGACGACGACGAGTTATGCCGGGCGTGTGCATCCAGGCGTCGGCCACATCGAGTTTTGCGAGCCGGAATACGGCAGGGCGACGGGCGAGTTCGTCGCCGACATCGTGCGTCACTTTCCAGCGGACGTGGTGGTGCGTGCGTACGCGTCGGTGCTGCGCGTCGTCGAACTGCCATTCACGCGACGGCCGGGCAGCGACGATCCGCGACCCGATCCGCACGTCGAACGTGACGGGATCGGACTCGCGATCGTGGCGCTGGCCATCCTCGTCGCGGCGGCCGCCGATCTCCGCGTTGGACTGTTCCTGATCGTGTTCGTGCTGTACTTCGGCGGTCTTCCGGGAACGCAGTTCGACCCTCGACACTTCTTCTATCTCGAGTTCCTGCCCTGGTGGTCGCTCGGGTTCCTCGTCGCGTCCGCGATTGCTGCACGTGAGACGCCGCTCGCCTGGCGTCGCGCGATCGTCGCGGCAACGCTGTGTGTCGCGGCGCTGGCGCTCGCGCTCGCCGCGATTCGCGTTTACCAGCAGAACGTCGCGCGCACGCTCATCTCCAGCTACGTCGGCGCCGATCGCGAGCCGATCGCCCGCGCGCCAGACGGTTCCTACGCGCCGATCCGCGTGGCGCCGCACACCGATCCGGAAACGGCGGATTTCATCGCCGTCGACGTCGATCGAGCGCGGTGCGGCGAACACGCGACCGCGTCGTTCGAGTTCGAGCCTGCGCGGCGGGCGTACTCGCGCGTGTTCGACATCGGCCGCACGACCGAGAGCGGATTGACCGAGATCCTGATGCCGATCTACGACGGGTTCAGCCGTCTCGCGTTCGGTGACGCGTCCGAGCGCTGTGTCGTCGGCGTGTATCGTGTGCGGAACGCGCGCCGGTTCGGGCTTCTCCTCGAAGCCGAGCTCGCGCCAGGATGGAAGCATCAACCGCTGTATCAGCGGCTGGCCAGGGTGTTCTGATGCTCGAGTGGATGCAGTTCGCCGTCATCGCCGTCATCATCCTCGTCGAGGATCTGGCGCACGAGATCAAGGTGACGTGGCACGTGATCAGAGACTTGTTCCGGTACCGGCTGCGGTGGCTCGTGACGGAGAAGCTGCAGTTGATGTTCTCGAAGAAGCGGTGAACGTCGCGCGCCTCACGCGAGCGGTCCGCCGCTCGCCTCGATATCTCGCGTGGCGGCTGCTCGAATCCGCTCGCCACCGCACGCGACGGCCGTGGTCGCAGCTCTATCCGCGGCTGGTCACCGAGCGCGTGCTGCTGGGCGCGCTCGGGGCGTCGAATGTGGACGCGCTCTGGAGCGAGCTGGCGTCGCAGCCGTTCTTCGTCGACGCGCAGCGCCGCGCGCCGACCGCCGAGGCGTTCACGCGGCAGTACGGCGGCGCGCGCGCGCCGGTGATCCGCAGCGCCGATGCGGCGCTCGCGCACGAGTTCGATCTCCTCGGCTCCGGGCCGCAGCGACTCGGAGCGTCACTGCCGTGGCACACCGATTTCAAGACGGGCCGCCAGTGGCCGCTGGAGTACTCGGCGGCCATCGAATACACGGAGCTCGATCGTCCGTCCGACGTCAAGGTGCCGTGGGAGCTCAGTCGCTGCCAGCATTTCACGCGACTCGGTCAAGCGTACTGGCTGACCGGCGACGAACGGTACGCGGCGGAGTTTGTCGCCGAGACGAGCGACTGGATCAGCGCCAATCCGTTCGCGCGCGGCGTCAACTGGGCGTGTGCGATGGACGTCGCGCTGCGGGCCGTCAGCTGGATCTGGGCGTTCCATTTTTTCGCCGGCGCCGCCGCCTGCCGCGACGCGGCGTTTCGCAGCCGGTTTCTGCGCGCGCTCTACCTGCACGGCGCCTTCATCATCAAGTTCCTCGAAAAGGGCGAGGTCAACGGCAACCACTACCTGTGCGACGGCGTCGGTCTCGTGTTTCTCGGCTGCTTGTTCCGGCGCTCCCGCGCGGGCGGGCGCTGGCTGACCATCGGCCGTTCAATCGTCGAGCAAGAAATCTTCAACCAGACGACGGAAGACGGCGTCGACTTCGAACAGGCGACGGCGTATCACCGGCTGGTGCTCGAGGCGTTCCTGACGAGTTATCTCCGACTTCGTCTCGCGGACGTCGACGCGCCGCCCGCCTGCTGGTCGCGTCTCGAACGGATGTGCGAGTTCGTCGCGGCCTACACGAAGCCGAACGGGCTCTCGCCGCTCATCGGCGACAACGACGACGGCCGCGTGCAGCTGCTGGGCACGCAGACGCCGCTCGATCACCGCTATCTGCTGTCCACGGCGGCGCTGCTGTTCAATCGCGCCGACTTCAAAGCCGCCGCCGGACGCTGCTGGGACGAGACGTTCTGGCTGATCGGACCCGATGCCGGTGAACGGTTCGATCGCTTGCCGTCCGCCTCTGCGCCGCCGCGGTCCGTCGCCTTTCCGAGCGGTGGCGTCTACGTACTGCGTACGCCGACGACGCATCTGGTCGTCGATTGCGCGGAAGTAGGCCTGGGCGGCCGCGGCGGACACGGTCACAACGACATGCTCAGCTTCGAGTTGTTCCTCAACGGGGCGAACATCGTCACCGACTGCGGCGCGTATCTCTACACCGCGTCGCGCGAGTGGCGCGATCGCTTTCGCAGCACCGCGTTCCACAACGGCGTGCAGGTCGACGGCGAGGAGCTGAACCGCTTCCTGGGTCCCGACCGGCTCTGGTATCTGCAGTACGATGCGAAACCGATCGCGCCGACTCTGACGCGCGGTGCTCGCGTCGACGTCTTCAGCGGCGCGCACAGCGGCTACGAGCGTCTCGATCCGCCGGTGTCGCACGCGCGCCGGTTCATCGTCGATCGCGAGCAGCCGCGCGTGCTCCTGCGCGACACCCTCGGCGGCGGCGGCCGCCGCGACCTCGTGTGGCGCTTCCACTTCGACCCGTCGGTCCGCGCGGCCGTGCACGGGTATGATGTCTGTCTCTCCTGGAACGAGGGCTCCGTCTGGTTGATGCCGATCGCGGGCAGCGGGCCGTTGACGCTGTCGCTCGAAGACGGGTGGGTGTCGCCCGCGTACGGCGTGAAAGTGCCCGCCGCCGTGGCCGTCTGGCGAGGCGCGGCGACCCTTCCCGTCGGCGTCTCGTTCCTGTTCGCGGAACGGCAGCTGTCGCTCGACGATCGCGTGGCGGCGAGCGCCGCGCTCGAAACCGCCGCCGATGCGGCGATCGGATCCTGAACCTATGCGTCAGATTGTGTTGAACAGCAGCGGCGCCGTTGTGGCGCGCGTGCCGCGTCCGGTCGTGGAGCGCGGGTCGGTGCTCGTGCGCGTCCAGTACTCGTTGATCAGCGTCGGCACCGAGATCGCGCCGCTCCGGACGGTGGCGAGCGCCGCGCCCGACAGCACGACAATCGAGCGCACCGCCGCGTATGCGAGCCTCGCGCAGCATTACCTCCGCGCGTCGATTCGCGATCCGCGCAAGGCGATGACGCGTGTGGGGCAGATCGCGCGCCGGCGGATCGAGGCGCTGCGGCCGCCGAAGGCGGCGCCGATCACGCCGGTCACCGTCGGCGGCCTCGCGTGGACGCAGGCCAGCGCCGGTGCGCGCGTGTCGACGAAGGACGGCGTCGTCTCGCTCGTCACCGACGAGACGCCCGCCGGCTACCAGCTGACGTCGCAGCCGATCGCGATTGCCGCCGATCAAGTGCCGGTGGTTCAGGTCGAGGGACGCGTCGAACGCGGCGCCGTCGCGATCGGTCTGCTCAACGCCGCACGCGACAGCTGGCTCGGGACGCGCACGTACGAGTCGGGGCCGTTCGAGGACACGCTCGTCTTCGATCCGCGCGGGTCGCACGAGGTGACGCTGGTCGTCAGCGCCGCCGGCGTGCCCGGGTCGCGCGTCACGCTGTCGAGGGTCGACGCCGGAACGGCGCCGCAGTCGGTGGGGGGCCTGCCGCCGAACGAGATGGACGCGCAGGGCTGGGCCGTCGGCTATTCGGCGGCGGGCGAGGTGGTCGCTGTCGGTGACGGTATCTCCGATCTCGCGCCAGGCGATCTGGTGGCGTGCGCGGGCGCGGGCCAGGCCAATCACGCCGACTACGTCTGCGTGAAACGGAATCTCGTCTGCCGCATTCCCGCCGGCTGTCCCGTCAGCGTGGCGGCGTCGACGACGGTCGGCGCGATCGCGCTGCAGGGCGTGCGGCGCGCGGCGCCGCAGCTCGGCGATCGCGTGGCGGTGCTCGGTCTCGGCCTCATCGGCCAGATCACCGCGCAGTTGCTGCGCGCCGCGGGCGCGGAGGTCGTCGGACTCGATCTGGATCCGGCGCGCGTCGCGCGCGCGCGCGCGCTCGGCCTGCGCGACGGCGCGAGCGATCCCGAGGCGTTCAAGGCGCTCGTCCGCGACACGACCGCCGGCCGCGGCGTCGACCGGACGCTGATTACGGCGGCGACCAAGTCGGCCGCGGTCGTCAACCTCGCGATGGAGGTCACGCGCGCGAAGGGCGCCGTCGTCATCGTCGGCGACGTCGGGTTGAAGATCGAGCGCGAGCAGTTCTATCGCAAGGAGATCGATCTGCTGATGAGCACGTCGTACGGTCCGGGCCGCTACGACGCGTCGTACGAGATCGAGGGACACGATTACCCGTTCGGGTACGTCCGGTGGACGCTCAACCGGAACATGCAGGCGTATCTCGAGCTGATTGCCGGCGGCCGCATCGACGTGCAGCCGCTCATCGATCGCGTCATCTCGGTCGACGAGGCGCCGAAGGCCTATCGCGCGCTGGCCGACGGCGAGGGCGAACTGCCGCTCGGCGTCGTCATTCGCTATCCCGACGACACGCGCGATTTGCCGGAGCCGGCCGATGCGACGCGCATCGTCGTGCGCGGACACCGGCGGGCGCCGGCCGGCCCGATTCGCTATGCGCTCGTCGGCGCGGGCGCCTTCGGCACGGCGATGCTGGTGCCGCAGATGCAGAAACGGCGCGACCGCTTCTTCCTGAAGGCGGTCGTCAGCCGAAACACGGTGCAGGGCGGCAACTTCGCGCGTGCGAACCAGGTGGAAGTGCTCGCGACGAACATCGACGACGTGCTGCGCGATCCGGAGATTGATCTCGTCGTGATCTCGACGCGTCATCACGAGCATGCCGATCAGGTCGTGCGTGCGCTCGAGGCGGGGAAACATGTCTTCGTCGAAAAGCCGCTGGCGATTTCGTGGGAGGAGCTCGACCGCGTCGCGGCCGTGTACCGCCGGCTGGAGACGCCGCCGCTGCTGATGGTCGGCTTCAACCGGCGCTTTTCCCCGGCGCTGACCGCGGTCCGAACCGCGATCGGATCGCGCCGGGCGCCGCTCGTGATCAACTACCGGTTGAACGGCGGCTACATCGCGCCGGATCACTGGGTGCAGGGCCCGCAGGGCGGCGGCCGGAACGTCGGCGAAGCGTGCCACATGTACGACGTCTTTCGATCGCTGACGGGCGCGCCGGCGGCGTCGATTACCGCGAGCGCGATCGATCCGGGCAGCGGGCCGTACCTGCGCAACGACAATTTCAGCGCGACGATCGGCTACGCCGACGGCAGCCTCGCGACGCTCGTCTACACCGCGCTCGGTCCCAAGACGGGGCTCGGCAAGGAGCGCATCGAGATTTTTTGCGATGGCGAGACCTACGTCGTCGACGACTTCAAGCAACTGACGCGCGCGAGTGACGGATCGGTGCTCTGGCAGAGCGGCGATGTCGACAAAGGGCACTTCGAAGAGCTCAGCCGGTTCGGCGACGCGATCGCCTCCGGCGGCGAGTCGCCCATTCCGTTCGACGAGATCGTCGAGACGAGCGCCGTCGCGCTCGACGTCGAGGATTTGCTGTTCGGCCGCAGTCGAGGGGAACAGGCGTGAGCGCACGCGTCCTGCACCTGCGCCCGCGGGGCGAGTTCGCCGTCGTCGACGAGCCGCGCCTGGCGACGACGAGCGAGCGTCATCGAATGGTGATCCCGCCGGCGGATACGTACGCGGCGGGCGACGTCGAAGCGGCGCTGCGCAACGATCCGGCGCTGGCCGGGCTCGTCCTCGATATGAACGCCGGCTGTCCCACCGGCGATCAGCTCGCGCTGATCGAGCGCGTGCTGGTGGCCCATCGGCTGGTGTGGCTCTCGTGGTCCGACGAAGGCGTGGTCGAGCGGCTGAGCGCGGATCGGCTGTCGAGCTATCGGCGTCATGCGTCGCTCCTCGCGCTGCACCGCCGCGTGCAGCAGCCGCTCGCGCGGCTGATCGCCATTCCGCGGCGCGTCGCGTACGTGCTGCAGGACGTGGAGCCGCGCACGCTGCCGATCTGGTTCGTCAGGCGGATCGCGCGGACGGCGATCGCCCTGCGCCTCCGGCGTCTGCTCGGCGATCCGCGCGTTGCGCCGCCGGTTCCGATCGAAGAGCGTCCGGCCGACACGCCGGAGGGGCCGACGCCGATGGCGCTGCACGCGCAGCGGCTCGGCGCGATCCGCGCGGCGCGCAAGCGCGCCAAGCCGGTGCCGTTTCCGCGGCTGGCGCACGCGCCTGACGCGGCGCATCGCATTCCTGGGCGCGGCCTGTACTTGCGGACCGACTTCTGGTCGCCGATCGTGTCCGGCGGGAGCTACGGCCACACGTGCTACGTCGCGAAAGAGCTGGCCGCCGTCACCGAATCGTTCGTCTGCTACGTCGCGAATCCGTTTCCGCTGCTCGACGAGCTGGGCGTGCCGCAGGTGGTCATGCCAAAGCCGAGCGAGCGCTGCGATGAAGACGTGATCGCGGCGGCGACGCCGTTTTATCTCGAACAGCTGCGGCCCGAATTCGAGCGGCAGCGGCCTGCCTACATCTACGAGCGGCTCTGCGTCGGCAACTATGCGGGCGCGTTCCTGAGCGCCGAATATCGCGTGCCGTACATCCTCGAATACAACGGCTCCGAGGTCTCGATGCGCCGCAGCTTCGAGGGGACCGGCTACGTGTTCGAAGCCGAGTATCTCGAAGTGGAGGCGTTCGCGTTCGAGCAGGCGACGATGATCTCGGTCGTGTCGGCCGAGATTCGCCGCTCGCTCGTCGCGCGCGGCGTCGACCCCGACAAGATCTTCGTCAATCCGAACGGCGTGGACCTCGACGCGTACGCGCCGGCATCGCCCGAGGAGCGCGACGTGATCCGGCGCTCCCTCGGCTTCGCGCCCGACGATCGCATCGTCGGCTTCACGGGGACGTTCGGCGGCTGGCACGGCATCGACGTCCTCGCGGATGCGATCCCGCGCATCTGCCAGGCGGCGCCGCGCGCGAAGTTCCTGCTGATCGGCGACGGCCACTTCAAGCAGCTCGTCGACCAGGCGATCGCGTCGAATCGTCTCGAATCGCGGGTCGTGTCGACCGGTCGCGTGCCGCAGGCGGAAGGCGCGCGTCTGCTCAAGGCGTGCGACGTTTACGTCTCGCCGCACAGCACGCACATGGTCGACAGCAAGTTCTTCGGATCGCCCACCAAGATCTTCGAGTACATGGCGCTCGGCGGTGGCATCGTGGCGAGCGACCTCGAGCAGATCGGCGAGGTGCTGTCGCCGACGCTGACGCCGCGCGAAGCGGCCGCCGGCATGCCGGCCACCGACGAACGGTCGGTGCTCTGCACGCCCGGGGACGTCGACGAGTTCGTGCTCGGCGTCGTGGCGCTCGTGCAGCGCGCCGACCTCGCGTCGGCGCTCGGACGCCACGCGCGCCAGGCGGCGGCCGATCACTACTCGTGGGCGCGTCACGTCGCGAAGCTCTGGTCATTCATGGACGGCAGCCTGTCATCGGACGCGAGCGCCGATCTCCGGCGCAAGCGCAGAGACTCGCGCGACGTATCGCCGGAGGCGGCGGTCTACGCCGACGTCGGCGACCGCGTCGAGGGCGTCGTCGCGTCGCGCTTCGGCGAAGCGGAGAAACGCGAAGTGCAGCGGCAGTGGGACAACGACCCCGCCGGATCGCACTACGTGACCGAAGCGGCGCCGCACACGAAGGAGTGGTTTCTCGAAGCCGAGCGCTACCGGTACGGCTCCTACGCCCCGTGGATGCCGAAGACGATGGAGTTCGATCGGCATGCGGGCGAGCAGGTGCTCGAGATCGGCGGCGGCATGGGCACCGATCTCGCGCAGTTCGCGCAGCACGGCGCGCACGTCACCGACGTCGATCTCTCGGCCGGACATCTCAAGCTGGCGAAAGAAAACTTTGCCACGCGCGGCCTGCCCGGGCAGTTCGTCCTCCACGACGCCGAGTCGCTGATGTTCGACAGCGACGCGTTCGATCTCGTGTACAGCAACGGCGTGATCCACCACACGCCGAACACCCAGGCTGTCATCAGCGAGATCTACCGCGTGCTGAAGCCGGGTGGACGCCTGATCGTGATGGTCTACGCCGAGAACTCGCTGTTCTACTGGCGCAACCTGATGTGGGTGATCGGCACCAAGGTGGGGCAGCTGCGGCGCTACTCGGTCGGAGAGATCCTGTCGCGATCGGTCGAGCGCAGCGACCGCGGCGGCGCGCGTCCGCTCGTGAAGGTCTACACGCGGCGCGAGCTGCGTCGTCTGTTCCGCGACTTCGACGACATCTTGATCGTGCAGCGGCAGCTCGTCGGCGAGGAAGTGCCGCGCCTGTTGCGGTGGGTGCCGATCGCCCTGCTCGAGCGCGTGGCCGGATGGAACCTGATCATCAAAGCGCGGAAGCCGGCTCGCTGATGTTCGAACGACTGACGCGTCTGTGGCCGCGGAAACCCGCCGCAACCGCGGCGCCGCCGGCGTGTCCGGTCACCGCCGAGTGGTGCCAGCGGCGACGCTCGCGAACGCTGCTCTACGCGACGCTCGACGCGGACGCGCGTGCCGCCCTCGCGGCTCGCGATCCCGACCGTGCGCGGGCCACGTGCGCCGCGGCCGAGCGCGTGCTGCGGCACGAGTTCGATTTGCTCGGCAGCGGGCCGTTCGTGCCGGCCGATCCCGATCGATCCGCACGCGACGGCTACGTGCCGATCGACTGGTATCTCGACCCGGTCCGTGCGCTGCGGTTTCGGCGCGGCGTGCCGCACAAGGACTGGAACCTGCTCGAGATGCGCCCCGGCAACGCCGACGTCAAATACCCGTGGGAGCTCGCGAGATGCCAGCACTGGGCGACGCTCGCGCAGGCCTATGGCTTGACCGGCGACGATCGCTTCGCGATCGAAATCGCGCGCGAGCTCGACGACTTCGTCGCCGCGAATCCCGTCGGCGTCGGCGTCAACTGGACCTGCACGATGGACGTCGGCCTGCGCGTCGTCAGCTGGGCGCTCGCGCTCGAGGCGGTGCACGCGAGCCCGGCGCTTTCCGACGAGTTCTGGCGCCGCGCGTACGGCGCGCTGCACGATCACGGCGTCTTCATCCGCAACAATCTCGAAAACACGTACGAAGTCACCAGCAACCACTATCTGAGCAACCTGCTCGGCCTGCTGTTCCTCGGGCGGACGTTCGACGGCCTCGCGATCGGCGCGGAGTGGACGACGTTTTCGCGCGAGGCGATCGAGCAGGAGATGCGCGTGCAGGTGCTCGCCGACGGCGCCGACTACGAATCCTCGATTCCGTATCACCGCCTGGTCGCCGAACTGTTCCTCGGCGCGCTGCGGCTGACCGATCACGCCGGCGCGCCGATGTCCGATGCATATCGTGCGCGCGTCCGCGACATGGTCGCGTATCTCGCCGCCGTCACACGGCCCGACGGGTTGATGCCGCAGGTCGGCGACGCGGACGATGGCCGGCTGCACATCTTCGAGGGCTACGCCACGACGACGCCGCAGGATCCGCGGCATCTGTTCGGCCCGGCGTCGGCGATCTTCGACGATCCGTCGTGGGCTGCGCTCGGCGGCGCGGCCGGCGCGTGGGAAGCCGCGTGGTGGGGACTCTGTCCCCCGGTGCCGGCGACCGAGTCGCGCGACATCGCGCGGCTGTTTCCGGATGCCGGCGTGGCGGTCGTGTCGAACGCCGCCGGCGATTACCTCCTCGTCACCAACGGCATCGTCGGGACGAACGGTTTCGGCAACCACAAGCACAACGATCTGCTGTCGTTCGAGCTGCATCACCGCGGCGTGGCGTGGATCGTGGATCCCGGGAGCTTCGTGTACACCTCTGACGCCGACGCCAGGAACCGCTTTCGCAGTACGGCCATGCACAACACGATGATGGTCGACGAGGTGGAGCAGAACGAGTTCCGGCCCGACTGGCTCTTTCGGATGTTCGAGAAGGCGACGCCCGAAACGGTGTCGTTCGCCGAGCGCGGCGACGTCGTCGAGTACGTCGGCCGCCATCACGGCTACGCGCGGCTGCCGGAACCGATCACGCATACGCGGACGTTCCGATGGTTCCGCCCGACCGGCGATCTCGAGATCACCGATCGCCTGGAGGGCACGGGCCGCCACCACGTGCGCTGGCACTTTCACCTCGCGCCGGCCGTGGACACGCGCTCGGAGTCAGACGCGGCGATCGTGTTGACGAGCGGCGCGCATCGACGCGCGTTGCACCTGCCGGACGGACTCGAGATTGCCGTCGTCTCGTCGAAGTACTCGCCGTCCTACGGCGTCACGCGCGACTGCCGCGCGATTGAGGCGACGACGACGGTGCTCGTCGACGGCGCGCGCGAATGGACGTTCAAGGTGACCGCGTGACGTTTCTTCAGGCCATCTTCGATGCGTCGGAGCGGATGCTCGCGACGATCTATCGCTACCGCCGGATGCTCGTCGCCATCACGCGCGTCGAAGTCGCGAAGCGGCACGCGGGATCGGTCCTCGGCATGTCGTGGGTCGTTCTGCAGCCGGCGCTGCTCTTGTCGGTGTACGTCTTCGTCTACATGGTCGTGCTGCGGATGCGGTTCGAGGGATTCAGCCGGTTCGACTACGTCCTCTACGTGTTCTGCGGACTGGTGCCGTACCTCGGCTTCATGGAATCGCTCACCACAGGCGGCCTGTCGATCAAACAGAACATCCACCTCGTGAAGAACGTGATGCTGCCGATCGAGCTGATTCCGGTCCGCAGCGTCATCGTCGGCATGACGAGTCAGTTCGTCAGCATCGGCATCGTCATCCTGATGGCCGCGGCCGACGGGTCGCTCAGCTGGCGTGTGCCGCTGGTCGTGCCGATCGTCCTGCTGCAGGTGATGTGGCTCGCCGGGCTCACCTGGTTTCTGGCGGGGATCACCGTCGCGCTGCCCGACATCATGTACTTCGTGAACTTGTTCGTGTTCCTGCTGATGTTCCTCTCACCTATCGGGTACAAACCCGACATGGTGCCGCCCGCGTTCGCGTGGGTCATCCGGTTGAACCCGATCTACTACCTCACCGAAATGTATCGCGTCGCGATGCTGCGCGATCAAGTGATGCGCCTGCCGATCGTCGTCGCCTACGTGGTGATGTGCGTGACCACGTTCGCGCTCGGCAGCGCGTTCTTCGATCGGTTCCGCGGCATGTTGACCGACTACGAGTAGATGCCAGACGCTTCGACGCTCCCGTATCTGTACCTCGCGCCGGACCTGCAGCGCGTCGGCGCGTTCGCCGACGCGGCGCTCGCGGCCACGACCGAACGCCATCATCTGCGGCTCGCGGTTCCGCCGCTGGTGACGGCCGACGCCGCCGCCGAACTGTCGCGGCCCGGCGCGGAGGGGGTCGTGTTCGAACTCGCGTCCGGTCTGCCGTCCGACCGCCAGCTCGAACTGCTCGGCGCGGCTCGCCGCGCCGGCCGTCGCGCGTGGGTATATTGGCCGAACGAAGAAGCGGTCGAGTGCGTGGACGACGAGCGCCTGGAGAGCCTGCGACAGCACGTCTCGCGCGTGCGGTGGCTGAAGCGCGTCTGCATGCCGATCGACCACGCGGTCACGCGGTGGAATCGTGTGCCGACGGCGCTTCGATGGATCTACCGCGGCGAGTTCCCGGTCCGCCGCTCGGACATCGAGGTCGCGTTCATTCAGGCCGCGATGCGCGCGCAGCCGCTGCCGCTGACCGACCTGTCGGGCGCAGCCGTCTACCTCCGGTGCGACTACTGGAACACGACTGACGACGATGCGCGTGCGCGCGACGTCGCCGCGTCGCTCGGGCGCGTCAGTCGATCGGTGGTGTGGCTGACGCCGACGCGCGATCAGCAGCTCGATGCGAGCCGCGTTCGCCAGGTCGTCCTCGATCGTCCGCGGCGTCACAGCGACGAGGATGCACTCGTGCTCGCGCCGACGCACTACACGCCGCTCGTCAAAGCGGCGTGCCAGGCCGCGGCGCCGGCGTATCTCTACGAACGGCTGACGGCGGGGCAGTCGGCGGGCGCCTACACGAGCCAGGCGCTCCGGATCCCGTACATCGTCGAATACCCCGGCGGCGATGGACTGCTGCGCGGCGCGCTGGGCGGCAAGCCGCCGTTCTATCCGGAGCTCTACGCGCGTGCGCAGGAGTTCGCGCTGCGGCAGGCGACGATCGTCGTCGTCGATTCGACGGCGATTCGAGACGAGCTGGTCGCGCGCGGCATCGACGCCGCGCGCATCGTCACGGCGCCGCCGGGGGCCGATGTCGCGGCGGCGATCGAGACGGCGCTCGCGGCCGGGCGGCAGGCGGCGGCGCGCGCGGCGAGCATCGAGACCGGCGACGCCTACAAAGATCAAGTGCAGAACCAGTGGAACCAGAATCCCGTCGGGTCGCAGCATGCCCGCGAATCGCAGCCGCATACGATCGAGTGGTTCCGCGAAGTCGAGCGGCACCGGTACGGCGTCTACGCGCCGTGGATGCCCGAGGTGATGGAGTTCGCCGCGCACCGCGGCGAAGACGTGCTCGAAATCGGCGGCGGCATCGGCACCGATCTCGCACAGTTCGCGGCCAACGGGGCACGCGTCACCGATCTGGATCTGGCCGCCGGCCATTTGCAGCTCGCCGAAGAAAACTTCCGGCTGCGCGGACTGGCCGGGCGGTTCATCCATCATGATGCCGAGTCCTTGCCGTTTGCGGATGCGTCGTTCGACCTCGTCTACAGCAACGGCGTGCTGCACCACACGCCGAACACGACGGCCGTGGTGCGCGAGATCCGCCGCGTGCTGCGGCCGGGCGGACGCGTCATCGTCATGCTGTACGCCGAAGACTCGTTTCACTACTGGCGCAAACAGGTGTGGATGTTCGGCGTGAAGGACGGACTCCTCGACCGGATGTCGATGGGCGAGATCATGTCGAGCAAAGTGGAACGATCGGCGAACGAAGCGAAGCCGCTCGTGAAGGTCTACACACCGGCGCGCGCCGCAGCGCTGTTCCGCGAGTTCGAGGACGTTGCGATCGTGCACCGACAGCTCGAGGCGTTCGAGCTGCCCGACTCGTTGAGGCGCTGGCGCCCGCAGATCGAGCGCCGGTTCGGCTGGAATCTGATCGTCAAGGCACGCAGGCCGCGTTGAGACCCCGCGCCGCCTTCGATCTCTCTCTCGCCGCGGTCCTCGGGCTGTTCCTTGCGGCGTGTTGGTTCGCGCATCCAACGGCCGACGACTTCATCTACGCGGCCAACGCGCAGAGCGGATGGTGGGGCGCCTGGCTGCGCGAGTACGCTGGATGGAATGGGCGCTATGCGTCGAACGCGCTCGTGTTGGCGACGCCGCTCCGCTTCGGTCTCGCGGCGTACCGCGCGGCCGTCGCCGGCGCGATCCTGACGATTCCGCTTGCGACATGGGTCCTGGTCCGCGCGTGGCGGCCGACGATCGCCGCGCGTGACGCGCTGACGTGCGTGCTCGCATTCAGCGCGCTGTACCTGTCGCACGTGCCGTCGATCGGCGAGGCCGTGTACTGGTATACGTCGGCCGCCACGTATCAGTTGTGGATCGTGCCGGCGGCGATCTACGCGTGGCTGATCCGGAGCGCGGTGCGCGGCCGACGACTGGCGCTCGTGCCGGCGGCGCTGATGCTCGTCGTGATCGCGGGCTTCAACGAAGTGGCCATGCTGATCCTCGCCGTGCTCCACGCGCTGTGGCTCTGGACGGCCACGCGCGACGAGGATGCGGATCGAACCATGCCGGCGCTGATGCTGGCCGCCATCGTCGTCGGCGGACTGCTGGTGCTGCTCGCGCCCGGCAATGCCGTCCGGCAGTCGGAGTACGTCGGCGTGCGGCACGAGCTCGGGCGATCGCTCTTCTGGACGCTGCTGCAAACGCTGCGATTCGGTGCGACCTGGGTCGCGAGTGGGCCGCTGCTACTGGCCACCGTGCTCTTCGTCTCGACGATCGGACGGTGGCGCGAGTCTCAGGGCGCTGCGGTGCGATCGCAGCGATGGTGGCCGGCGCTGGCGGTCGGCATGCTGATCCTGATTCCCGCGGCGACGTTCCCGGCGTACTGGGAAACCGGGACGCTCGGACAGCATCGCACCGTCGACGTCGCCTACTTCGTGTTTCTGGTGTTGTGGTTCGTGGCCGCTGGCCTGTGGGCCGACGGCGCCTCGCCGGCGGCGCGGACACTCCGCGAATTCGGCGAGGCGTGGCGGCTGCCGCTCGCCGCGGCGTTTGTCGCCGGCGTGGCATTCACCGCGAACGGCTACGAGGTCGGATCGGATCTGGCGTCACGCCGGCTCGCGCGGTTCGACGCGGAATTGACGGAGCGGTACGCGCAGCTCGACGCCTGCCGGCGGCGGCAGGCGCCCCTCTGCGAGGTGCCGCCGCTCGCCGACAAGCCGGAATCGTTTGCGTTCACCGACGTGTCGCCGAATCCGTCCAACTTCGTCAACGCGGCGTACGCGCGCTATTTCCACGCGCCCGCGGTCCAGGCCGATGTGCGGCATTAACGGCGCGCTCGCGTTCTCGAACGGCGGCTACGAGGTCACCTCGTCGTATCTCGCGGCGATGCGCGACGCGATGATCCACCGCGGGCCCGACGGCGCCGGCGCGTGGATCGCGCCCGATCGCCGCGTCGGCCTCGGTCATCGCCGCCTGTCGATCATCGATCTGTCGCCCTGCGCGGCGCAGCCGATGACGAACGAAGACGAGACGCTGTGGCTCACGTACAACGGCGAGATCTACAACCATGCCGCGCTGCGCGTCGAACTCGAGCGCACCGGGCGCCATCGCTGGCACACCGATCATGCCGACACCGAGGTGATCCTCCACGCGTTCGAAGAGTGGGGCATCGACTGCCTCTCGCGGTTTCGCGGCATGTTCGCGTTCGCGCTGTGGGACGCGCGCGCCCGGCAGCTGTGGCTCGTTCGCGATCGGATCGGCATCAAGCCGCTCTACTACAGCGTGCATCACGGCCGCGTCACGTTCGCGTCGGAGATCAAGGCGCTGCTGCGCGATCCCGATCAGCGGCGCGGCGTCGACGAGACGGCGCTGTTCCACTACCTGTCGTTCCTCACCACGCCGGGACCGCAGACGCTGTTCGACGGCATCCGCAAGGTTCCCGCCGGCACCTGGGTCCGGTTCGACGCGGACGGCACGTCGACCGAGCGCGCGTACTGGGATGTGTGGGACGACGTGCACGCGATGTCGACGGAGGGCGAAGACGCGCTCGCCGAGCGGGTCCTGGCGGAGTTGCGGACCGCCGTCACGCTGCGGAAGGTCAGCGACGTGCCCGTCGGCGTATTTCTGTCCGGCGGAATCGACTCGAGCACGAACGCGGCGCTGTTTTCCGAAGACGACCATCGCGCGGTGAAGACGTTCTCGGTCGGCTACGACGCGGCGTACCGGACGTATCAGAACGAAGTGCACTACGCGCGCGACATGGCGGCGCGCGTCGGCGCGGATCATCACGAGTATTTGATCAGCGCGCGCGACGTCATCGACTTCCTGCCACGCATGGTCGAGTGGCAGGACGAGCCGATCGGCGACCCGGTCTGCGTCCCGCTGTTCTACGTCTCGAAGCTTGCGCGCGAGCACGGCGTCGTCGTCTGCCAGCTCGGCGAAGGATCGGACGAACTGTTCATCGGCTATCCCAACTGGATCCAGGCGCTGAAGCGCCAGCGGTGGAACGACTGGCCGGTGCCGTCGCTTGCGAAGCGAGCGGGCTGTGCGGCGCTGGCGGCGCTCGGATACGACCGTACGGTGCACGTCGAGTGGCTGCGGCGCGCCGCCGCCGATCAACCGCTCTTCTGGAGCGGCGCCGAAGCGTTTACGCATCTCGAGAAGCGCCGGCTGCTGTCGCCGCGGCTGCGCGCGTCGCTCGACGGCGTCACGTCCTGGGACGCGATTCGTCCGATTCGCGAGCGGTTCGAGGCGGGCGCGCCCGAGCCGACGCACGTCAACTGGATGTCGTACGTCGATCTCAAGCTGCGCCTCCCCGAGCTGCTGCTCATGCGCGTCGACAAGATGACCATGGGCGTGAGTCTCGAGGGCCGCGTGCCGTTTCTCGATCACCGGTTCGTCGCGCTGGCGTTCAGCATTCCGTCCGGGTTGAAGACCAAGCACGGCACGCTCAAATACATGTTGAAGAAGGCGGTGCGCGGCATCATCCCGGACGCGCTGATCGATCGTCCGAAGCAGGGATTCGGCGTCCCCGTGACCGAGTTGTTCGAAGGGCCGCTGCAGGCGCTGGCCACCGACGCGCTGCGCGCCTTCTGCGCGGAGACCGATCTGCTCGACGCCGGCGAAGTCGACACGGTGATGCACCACGCCGACGGCGCGAAGCGCTGGTATCTGATGAACCTCGCGTTGTGGTGGCGCACGTTCATCGCGTGACCCGACGGATGACGATCGTGCGCCCTGGGATTCCGCTGCCGCCGGCCGCAGCGGGCGAACAGGTCGTCCCGTACGACGACTTCGTCGCGTGGGTGCGCCGCGGATCGATCGTGACGAGGCTCGGCCGATACGCCGACGGCCGGCTGCTCGTGTGGCGCGTCGAAGCGGCGGGGCGGCCGCTGCCGATCGGGCTGGCGCTGCGGCTGCTCAGTCGCGGCGAGGTCGCGGTCGAAGACGTCCGCGGCGGCCGTCTGCCGCTGACGGCGCGCACGTTCGCGCGCTGGATCGGGCAGACGCTCACCGAACCGTTCCGCGTCCGGGCGCTGCTGCGCCGCATCGACGGCGAGGTCCGCCGTCTCGAAGCGGCGGTCGCACGCGCGGATCGCGCGCCCGTGGCGCTGAACCTGCACGCGTCGCCGTTCTACTTGCGCACCGATCTCAGCTTCGGCGTGCGCGCCGGCGGATCGGTGGCGCACACCTCGGGCGTGATCAACGAGCTCGACGCGTTGGCCGGTCCGGTGATGCTGTTCACGACCGACGACATCCCGCTGCTGAAGCCGTCGGTGCGCGTCCGGTTCGTCGCGCCGTCGGAATCGTTCTGGAACTTCAAGGAGCTGCCGACGTTCCTGCTGAACGACGCGTTTGCCGACGCGCTCGCCGGCGCGGCGGCGCCGGCGTTCATCTACCAGCGCTACACGCTGAACAACTACGCGGGTCTCGCGGCGGCCCGTCGTCTCGGCGTGCCGTTCGTGGTCGAATACAACGGTTCGGAAGTGTGGGTCGGGCGCCACTGGGGCCAGCCGATCCGGCACGAAGCGCTGTCGTCGCGCATCGAGCAGCTGAATCTGCGCGGCGCCGACCTCGTTGTGGTCGTCAGCCAGCCGCTGGCCGACGAAGTCGTGCGCGCCGGCGTCGAGCCGCGCCGCGTGCTGCTCAATCCGAACGGCGTCAATCCGGATCAGTACCGGCCCGACATCGACGGCGCGCACGTGCGTGCCTCGCACGGCTGGAACGGACAGATCGTCGTCGGCTTCATCGGCACGTTCGGGCCGTGGCACGGCGCCGAGGTGCTGGCGCGCGCGTTCGTCGCGCTGCGAGAGGACGCGGCGCTTCGCGAACGGATCCGTCTGTTGATGATCGGCGACGGCGCGACGCTGCCCGCGGTGCGGCAGATCATCGACGCCGCCGGCGCGGGCGATGCCGTCGCGTTTACCGGTCTGGTGCCGCAGGAGCGCGGCCCGGAGTGCCTCGCCGCGTGCGACCTTCTCGTGGCGCCGCACGTGCCGAACCCGGACGGCACGCCGTTCTTCGGATCGCCGACGAAGCTGTTCGAATACATGGCGATGGGACGCGCCATTGTCGCGTCCAACCTCGATCAGATCGGCGAGGTGATCGATCACGGGCGCACCGGGTGGCTCGTCGAGCCGGCGAACGCCGGCGCGCTGGCCGCCGGCATCCGCGCTCTCGCAGGCGATCGCGATCTGCGTGCCCGCCTCGGCGCCGCCGCCCGCACGGACGCGCTCGAGCGGTTCACCTGGCGCGCGCACACCGCGCGCACGATCGCGAAGCTGCAGGAGTTGACACGTGGCCGTCGCTGAGCCCCGCAACGCCGACGTGCGCGAATTCTGGGAGCGCGAGCCGTGCGGCACCGATCGCGCCGTGGTCGCCGATCTGCCGCCGCGCACGCGCGAATGGTTCGAAGAGGTCGAACGGTTCCGGTATGCCGTCGAGCCGTTCATTTTTTCGCTCGCGCAGTTTCCGCGTCATCGCGGCAAGTCGGTTCTCGAAGTAGGCGTCGGCGCGGGCACGGATCACCTGCAGTGGGCGAGGGCCGGCTGCGTGTGCACCGGCGTCGATCTCACCGATGCCGCGGTCGAGACCACGCGCGAGCGGCTGCGGATCTACGGCTTCCAGTCGGATCTGCGCCGCATCGACGCCGAGACGCTGCCGTTCGATGCCGCCTCCTTCGACGTCGTCTACTCGTGGGGGGTGATCCACCACAGCGCGCATCCGGAGCGCATCGTGGCCGAGATCCATCGCGTGCTGAAACCGGGCGGACTGTTCCTCGGGATGATGTACGGACGGCACTCGGTGATCGCGCTGCGGTTCTGGCTGCGGCACGCGCTGCTGAAAGGACGGCCGTGGCGATCGATCGCGGACGTCCTCGCGGCCCACGTGGAGAGTCCCGGCACGAAGGCCTACACGGTTCCGGAGCTGCGGCGGATGTTCGCCGCGTTCGCCGCGTTCAACGCGGAGCCGATCATCACGGCGCCCGACCGCGCCGACTGGCCGCGCGCGATCAGCCGCTTTTTTCCGGCCGACTGGGGCTGGTTCATCATGCTGCGCGCGCGCAAGTGACCGACGCCGCCCGCGCGGCGACGCCGCTCGTCGCGGTGTCGTGGGAGATGCCGCCGATGTACGGCCCTCGCGCGGCGCAGGTCTCCTCCGTGCTCGGCGAACTGCCGGCGCTCGGCTGGCGTCCGACGATCGTGTGCCTGGCGCCGCGGCGCGGCGGTCCGCACTGGCCATCGGGCATTGACGCGGAGCCGCTGACCGGCGTCGATTACGTCCGCGTCCCGTCGCCGCAGGAGTGGCTGGCCGTCCGCGCCGCGCGCCGATTCGTCCCGGCGCTGCGCGATCGCCCGGATCCGGCGCGCGTGTGGATCCGGCGCGCGACGCGCGCGGCGATCGCCGCGGCGCGCGCGCGCGCCGCCGGCGTGCTGATCACGTTCGCGCAGCCCTGGTCCGATCATCTCGTCGGCCTGCGCGTCCAGCGCGCGACGGGGCTGCCGTGGGTCGCGCACTTTTCGGATCCCTGGGTCGCGAGTCCGTACGCCACACCGAAGCAGCGCGCGATCTGGCGACCGATGGAAGCGCAGGTCATCGAGCGAGCGACCGCGCTCGTCTTCGTGACGCGCGAGACCGCCGACGCGACGCTGGCGCCGTACCCGGCGGAGTGGCGAAAAAAAGTGGCGATCGTGCCGCACGGATTCGATCCGCGGCGGATGCCGCCGCCGCCGCCGCGCGATCCCGCGCGCGCCCGACTGCGGCTCGTCTACACCGGTCGGTTCTACGCCGGCGTGCGCACGCCGATGCCGCTGCTGCGCGCGATCGCGCGCGACCGCGTGCTCGCGGACGCACTCGACGTCGTCTTCGTCGGACCGCAGGTCGACGCGTATCGCGCGGACGCCGCGGCCCTGGGGCTCGCCAGCACGATGACGTTCGCGGGGCGCGTGTCGGCGGCCGACGCGGCTGCGATCGCGGCGACGGCCGACGCGCTGCTCGTCATCGACGCGCCGAGCGCCGCGCCGAGCCTGTTCTTGCCGAGCAAGCTCGTCGAATACCTGCCGTTCCGCAAGCCGATCGTCGGCATCACACCGGTGGATGGCGCATCGGCCGCGCTGCTCGCGCGGCTCGGCTGCCCGGTCGCCTCGCCCGACGACGAGGACGCGATGGTGACGCTGCTGCGACGCCTCGTCGATCGCTGGCGGAACGGCGGGCTGACGGTCGGATCCGAGTTCGACCGCGTCGCGGCGGAGTTCGACATCCGCTGCACCGCGCGGCAGTTGAGCGATGTTCTCGTCAGCGCATCGGCCGCGCACTGAACCCGAGAACCCGAGCACCCGAGAACCCGAGAACCTGAGAACCCGAGAACCCGAGAACTTGCGAACCCGACCGGAGAACCTGCGAACCCGTAGAGTGCTCCTCGTGACGGGCGCCTACTACCCGGAGATCAGCGCCGCGGGCGTGCAGTGCCGCGCCGTCGCCGCGGCGATCGGCGATCGCGCGCAACTCTCCGTGCTGACGACTGCCGTCGATCGATCGCTGCCGGCCGCCGACACCGTCGACGGCCGTCCGATCGCACGCGTCATCGTCGACGTGACGAGCGGCGCGTCGAAGCTGCTCGCGTCGCTGCGGCTCGGCGCGCATCTGCTGCGGGCGAGCGGCACCTATGACATGATCCACGTGCACGGGTTCTCACAGAAAAATGTCGCCGTTTCGATCCTTGCCCGTCTGCTCGGGAAGCCGGTCGTGCTGACGCTGCACACCGCCGGTCAGGACGAGCCCGACGTCGTTCGCCGCCGCGGACGGCTGTCGGCGTGGGCGTTCGAGTCGGCCGACCTCACGATGGCGGTCAGTCCCGATTTGATCGCGCGCTGGATCGCGGCGGGATTGCCGGCGACTCGGATTCGCCTCGTCCCGAACGGCGTCGATACCCAGCGCTTCCGCCCCGCGGGCGCGGACGAGCGCGCCTCGCTGCGGCGCGGGCTCGGCTGGCCGGAGCGCGATCCGATCGTGCTCTTCGTCGGCTTTTTCTCGCGCGACAAACGGCCGGACCTGCTCGCGAGGGCGTGGCGCCGTCTCGTGCGCAGCGGCATGACCGTACGGCTGGCGTTCGTCGGCGCGAGGAAAAGCGGCTACTACGAGATCGACGAATCGCTCGCGCGCGCGATCGTCGACGAAGCGGCGGCCGACGGCCTCGCGGATCGATTGCTGTTCGTCGAGCCGGGCCACGACGTCGACCGCGCGTTCCGCGCCGCCGACCTGTTCGCGCTCCCCTCGATCCGCGAAGCGCATCCGCTCGCGCTGCTCGAGGCGATGGCGTGCGGGCTGCCGTGTGTCGCCAGCCGCCTCTCCGGCGCCACCGACGCGATCGTCAACGACGGCGAGAACGGCCGCCTCTTCGCGCCCGACGACGAGGAGGGACTGGCGGCGGCGATGACCGACGTCCTTGCCGATCCGGTGCGCGCGCGCGCCATGGGCGAGCGGGCGCGGACGACGGTCGTCGAGCGATACGAGGTCGGCCGCACCGCGGACGCGTGGCTGGCCGCGTACGACGAGGTGGCCGCCGGCCGCGCATGAGCGAAATCGCGATCGGGTTGATCGGGTACGGCTACTGGGGACCGAACCTCGCGCGCAATTTCGCCGAGACGGAAGGGCTGCGGCTGGCGGCGATCGCCGACGCGCGCGCCGACCGCCGCCAGGCCGCGGCGAGGCGTCATCGCGACGTAGAGTTATTCGAGGACGCCGCGGCGCTCGTCGAGTCGGATCGCATCGACGCGGTCGTCGTCGCGACGCCGCTCGACACGCATTTTCCGCTGGCGAAGGCGGCGATCGAGCGCGGCCGGCACGTGCTCGTCGAAAAGCCGTTCGCCGCGTCGAAAGCGCAGGCGGAAGAGCTCGCGGCGCTCGCCGCGCGCCACGACGTGCGGCTGATGGTCGATCACACGTTCGTTTACAATGGAGCGATTCGCCGCATCCGTTCGCTCGTGGACGCGGGTGAGCTCGGCGAGCTCCTGTATCTGGATTCGGTCCGCGTCAACCTGGGCCTGCTGCAGCCCGATTCGAATGTCATCTGGGATCTCGCGACGCACGATCTCTCGATCATGGATTACCTGGTCGACGACCGTCCCGTCGCGGTGTCGGCGCACGGCATCGCGGCGGCGGGCTTCGACCACGAGAACGTGGCCTACGTGACGGTCCATTTCGACCGCGGGTTCCTCGCGCATTTCCACGTCAACTGGCTGGCGCCGGTGAAGATTCGGCAGATGCTGCTCGGGGGCAGCCAGCGGATGGTCGTGTACGACGACACGGACCCGGCGGAGAAGGTGCGCGTGTACGACAAGGGCGTCGATGTGGACCATGCCGATCGCGAAACGCGACGGCAAGTGCTCGTCTCCTATCGGACGGGCGACATGTACGCGCCGACCTACGATCGGCGCGAGGCGCTGTCGCTCGTCGCGCGCGAGTTCGGCGAAGCGATCGCCGAACACCGCGCGCCGCTCACCGACGCCGCTGCCGGCATTCGCGTCGTCGCCTTGCTCGAGGCCGCCGCGCGATCGCTGCGCGAAGGCGGAGCGCGGATCGCGCTGTGAAGTTCCAGGCGATCGCCGCCGACGTGAAGCTGGGCCGCGACGTGCAGATCTACGAGTTCGTCAACCTGTACGGCTGCGAGATTGGCGACGAGACCAGGATCGGAACGTTTGTGGAGATCCAGCGCGGCGCGAAAGTGGGGCGCCGCGTCAAGGTGTCGAGCCACACGTTCATCTGCGAAGGGGTCGAGATCGAAGATCAGGTGTTCATCGGCCACGGCGTGACGTTCATCAACGACCGCTATCCGCGCGCGGTCACGGCGACGGGTGCGCTGCAGGGCGCCGACGATTGGACCGTCGTGCCGACGCGCGTGCGACGAGGCGCGTCGATCGGTTCGGGCTCGACGATTCTGTGCGGCGTCGAAATCGGAGAGGACGCCATCGTCGGGGCGGGCAGCGTGGTGACGAAGGACGTGCCGCCGCGGACGATCGTTGCCGGGAACCCGGCGCGCGCGCTGCGGAGGCGGGAGGATGGTGTGTGACGTTCGATCGTGTCCTCGTGACGGGCGGCGCCGGCCTGATCGGTTCGCACATAGCGGACGCGTTGGCGCGTGCGGGCGCCACCGAGATCGTGGTGTTCGACGATTTCTCGCGCGGCTCGCGCGAGAACCTCGAGCCGGCCGCCGCGATCGGACGCGTGCGAATCATCGAAGGGGCGCTCACGGACCTGAACGCGGTGCGGCGCGCGATGGAGGGCGTGAGCATCGTGTTCCATCAGGCGGCGATCCGCATCCCCCGGTGCGCCGCCGAGCCGCGACTGGCCAAGGACGTCCTCGCCGATGGCACGTTCAACGTGCTCGAAACCGCGGTCGCTGCCGGCGTGCGCAAGGTGATCGCCGCTTCCTCTGCGTCGATCTATGGCCTGGCGGAGGTATTTCCAACACCCGAGACGCATCATCCATACGCCAATCGCACGATTTACGGCGCCGCCAAGCTGTTCAACGAGTCGTTGCTCCGCAGCTTTTGCGAAATGTACGGCCTCGACTATATCGCGCTGCGGTATTTCAACGTGTACGGCCCGCGCATGGATGTGTTCGGTGCCTACACGGAGGTCATGATCCGGTGGATGGAGGCGATTGACGCGGGCCGTCCACCGGTGATCTTCGGCGACGGCAGCGATACGATGGACTTCGTTCATGTCGAGGATGTGGCGCGCGCCAACCTGATCGCGGCTGCCTCGTCCGAGACCGATGTGGTGTTCAACGTGGCGACCGGTGTCGAGACGTCGCTGAATACGCTCGCCGAGATGCTGCTGCGCGTGATGGGATCGACGCTGCGGCCGGAATACGCGCCGCCGCGAAAAGTGAACGCCGTCAGCCGCCGGCTCGCGTCGGTCGAGGCGGCGCGCGACCGGCTCGGATTCCGCGCCAGCATCGGACTCGAGGACGGACTGCGATCGCTCGTCCGCTGGTGGCGCGAGCAGCGATCGGTGACGTCGCGATGAGCACCGCCGTGCGCGAGATTCCGTTCGCACGTCCCGAGTTCGGCGACGCCGAAGCGGCCGCGGTCGCCGAGGTGCTGAAGAGCGGCTGGGCGAGTCAGGGGCCCGCCGTGGCGCGCTTCGAAGCGTCGTTCGCCGAGCGGGTCGGCGCCCGCCACGCCGTCGCGACCTCGTCGTGCACGACGGCGTTGCACCTCGCGCTGTTGCTCGCCGGCGTCGGACCGGGCGACGAGGTGATCTGCCCGTCGTATTCGTTCATCGCCACCGCGAACGCCGTGCTGTACGCCGGCGCCACGCCGGTGTTTGGCGACATCGACGCCGCGACGTGGAATCTCGACGCGCAGGATGCGCTGCGCCGCCGCTCGCCGCGAACGAAAGCGGTGATGCCCGTCCACCAGGTCGGTCTCGCCGCGGACCTCGACGCGTTCGCGCCGTTCGACGCCTCCGGTGTCACGATCGTCGAAGACGCCGCATGCGCGATCGGCTCGACGTATCGCGGCCGGCCGGTCGGCGCGCATGGCCACCTCACCTGTTTCAGCTTTCATCCGCGCAAAACGGTGTCGACGGGCGAAGGCGGCATGATCACGACCGACGATCCCGATCTCGCGGAACGCGCGCGGCGTCTGCGCTCGCACGGCGCCAGCGTCTCCGCGCACGCGCGGCATCAGGCAAAGGGGATCGTGTTCGAGGAGTACGCCGAACTCGGCTACAACTACCGCCTGTCCGACATCCAGGCCGCGATCGGCAGCGTCCAGCTCTCGAAGCTCGACCCGCTGCTCGCGAAGCGTCGTGCGATCGCCGATCGCTACGACGCCGCGTTTCGTCCGCTGCCGCAGCTGCAGGTGCCGGCGCGCCCGCTCTACGCCGGCCACGCGTATCAGTCGTACGGCGTCATGCTGACGCCGGCCTGCGCCCGCGGACGCGACGAGGTGCTGCAGGCGCTCGTCGACCGCGGTATCTCGTGCCGCCGCGGCATTCCGCCCATTCATCTCGAGCCGCTGTACGTCGCGCGCGTCGGCCGCGTGTCGCTGCCCGTCACCGAGGCGGTCGCCGCCCGCTCGATCTTCCTGCCGATGTTCGCGTCGCTCGAAGCGGCCGACCAGGACCGCGTCATCGATGCGGTAGGCGAGATCGTCGCCCGATGACGCGTCCGCTCGTCGCGATCGTCGTGCCCGTGTTCAACGAACACGACAACCTCCGGCCGTTCCACGCGGCGGTCGCCGAGGCCCTCGCCGGCATGCCGGAGTGCGACTGGGAGTTCGTGTTCGTCGACGATGGGAGCCGCGACGGATCGTTCGGCGTGTTGACGGAACTGCGCGCCGCCGATCCGCGCGTGCACGCGCTGCGCTTTCCGCGCAACTTCGGCAGCCACGTCGCCATCGCCGCCGGCATCGACTACTGCCGCGGTGACGCGGCGATCGTCATGGCGGCTGACCTGCAGGACCCGCCGGCGCTCCTCCGCGAGTTCGTCGCACGCTGGCGCGAAGGCTACGACGTCGTGTGGGGCGCGCGCACCGGCCGCGACGAGAACGCGCTCCGCTCGTACGGGATGGCGATGTTCTATCGGATGGTCCGCCGCTTTGCGATCCCGTCGTACCCGGCCGGCGGCACCGGCAGCTTCTGTCTGATCTCCGCACCCGTGATCGCCGCGTTTCGCCAGTGCCAGGAGCGGAACCGCCTGACGTTCGGTCTCGTGGCGTGGAGCGGATTCCGCGCGACCGAAGTGCCGTATCACCGGCCGCAGCGGCTGATCGGCGCCTCGTCGTGGACGCTGCGGCGGATGATCAAGGCGGCGATGGACACGTTCATCTCGTTCTCGTCGCTGCCGATCCGCACGATCTCCGTGCTCGGCATCCTCGTGTCGGCGCTCAGCTTCGTGTTCGGCGTGTACGTGTTCTTCAATCAGATCTTCTTCGGCACGCGCGTGCAGGGCTGGTCGTCGGTGATGCTCGTCGTGCTCGTGCTCGGCGGCGTCCAGCTGCTCATGATCGGCGTGCTCGGCGAGTACCTGCAGCGGATCCTCGACGAAGCGCGCGGCCGTCCGCTGTACGTCATCGAGCGGCGGCTCGGGCTGTCGGAGGCCGCCGCGCCGCAGCCATCCGCCGCCGCGATCCCTGCGGGCCGCTGACCGGTGCGCCTTCCGGACTTCATCATCGGCGGCGCCCCGCGATCGGGGACGACCTGGCTCTACGAGCTGCTCGATCGTCATCCGGAGATCGCGATGGCGAAGCCGGTGACACCCGAGCCGAAGTTCTTCCTCGTCGACGACCTGTACCGGCAGGGTCTCGCGTCGTACTCGGCGCGATGGTTCGCCGACGCGCCGGCGGATCGCAAAGCGGGCGAGAAGAGCACCGACTATCTCGAGAGCCGTGCGGCGGCGGAGCGCATCGCGCGCGATCTACCGAACGTCCGGCTGATCTTCATCCTGCGCGAGCCCGCGGATCGTGCCTTCTCCAACTACGCCTGGACGCGCATGAACGGCCTCGAAACCGAGGACTTCGCGACCGCGCTGGCGCTCGAGGACGAACGCGAACGCACGCTGCCGGATCGCTGGAAGTTCGCGCGCCCGTTTTCGTATTACTCGCGCGGCCTCTACGCCGATTTGCTCGCCGAATATTTCGACCGTCTGCCCCGCGAGCAGATCCTCGTCCTCAAGTTCGAGGACATCGAGCGCGCGCCGGCCGTCCTCGCCGAGCGCCTGCATCGCTTCATCGGCGTCGCGCCGCGCCCGCGCGACGTCGACGGCGTCGGCGTGATCAACCCGTCCGACAAGCGCGGCGAGACGATGGCCGACGAGGTTCGCGTGGCGTTGCGGGCGCGGTACGCGGAGCCGAACCGGCGGCTCGCCGCGCTGCTCGGCGCCGACTTCACGCCGTGGTAGATCCACTCGTGCCGCTCCGCATTCGCTCGGCGCCGCACGCGCGCGCCGCGTGGGCCGAAGGGCTGCGCGTGCAGTGGCCGGCGTCGCTCGTCGAGCGCGCGGGATGGCGGCGGTGCATCGACGCCCACGGCGACCTGCGCGTTCCGGAAGGCGCCGTCGACGTCCGCGCGGCCGACGTGCAGGCGCTGCGCGAGCAGCGCGCCTTCACCGACCGTCCGCCCGCGAGCGCGCGCCTGCCGGTCGGCTATCGGATCGTGCCCGGCTGGGCCCGCGCGATCGTCGCCACCGCGATCGGACGCTGGAACCGGCGGCGGAGCGATCGCTGGGGTGCGTTTCCGGCGTGGCCGCTCGATCTCAGCGCCGACGCGTTGGACGATCTGCGCGAAGGGGGCGATCCGGTGGTGCGTCCCGCGCCCGTGCTGGTCACCCACGACATCGACTCGCCGGAAGGGCTGGCGAACCTCGTCGATCGCTTTCTGCCGCTCGAGGAATCGGTCGGCGCGCGGTCGACGAACTACATCATCCCGTGCGCCGGATCGATTGACGAAGGGCGCCTGCGCGAGGTGCTCGCACGCGGGCACGCGATCGGCGTTCATGGGTACGACCACAGCAATCGCACGCCGTTCGTGCCGCCGGCCGAGCGCGCCCACCGCCTCGACGCCGGACGCGCGTTCGCGGATCGCTACGGCGCCACCGGCTATCGCGCGCCGTCGCTGCTGCGGACGCGCGCGCTGCTGCGCGACGTCGGCGCGCGCTTTCGCTACGACAGCAGCATCCCGACATCCGGCGGCCTGTTTCCGGTGCCGAACAACGGCTGCGCCACCGCGCGTCCGTTCCTCGTCGAGGGGACGCCGGAGCTGCCGGTCAGCCTGCCGCGCGACGGGATGCTGCGGTTCCTCGGTTACGCGCCGGCGCAGATCCTCGAGATCTGGATCGAGTGCGCCGAACGGATCGCCCGTGCGCGCGGCGTCGTCGTGCTGCTGACGCACTGCGAGCGTCGGTTCAGCGGGGCGCCGCCGATGCTCGACACCTACCGCCGATTCCTCGAATACACGGCCGCGCACCCGGATCGCTTTGCCTTCACCGATCCGGCGCGCGTCCTGACGGGAGTGGCGTGACGCCGTCGTCTCCGGCGGCCGAGCTCGCTCGCCAGACCTGCACCGCGCCCGCCGAACGTTCCGACCGCATGCGCGACATCGTCGTCGCCGAAGCGCCGCGCGGAGCGATTCGCGTCCTCGATCTCGGGTGCGGGACCGGATCGCTCGTCGAGCGTCTCGCTGACGCGCTGCCGGACGCCAGCATTCTGGGCATCGACCTTTCGTTCGCGAACATCGACGCGGCACGCCGGGGCGCGCGGCGCGATGCCGAGCGTGTGCGGTTCGAGGTCGCCGACTATCTCGCGCTCGACGCCGGCCCGTTCGACGTGATCGTCAGCGACGGAGTGCTCCATCTCATCGCCGGCGATACAGCGGCGCTCGTGGCGAAGCTCGCACGCGATCTCGGTTCGGGCGGCGTGTTCGTCTGCGACATGCCGTATGCGTGCGCGTACAACACCGCGTTCGCGCTCGTCCGACGCGTCCTGCGGACGATACGCGGTGCCTGGCTCGACCGCGTCGTGCTCGCGATCGGACGCTGGCTGCATGCGGGCGAGATGGACGAGAGCGGCCTGCGCGAGCGCGTCGGCTACATGTACATGCCGCCTGCGCGCGTCATGGACGTCGAGTTCGTCCGCGCGTTGGCCGCGGCCGGCCTCCGGCGCAAGGCCGAGTATCCCGCAAAGAGCACGAGCCCGTCGCAGTTGAGACATCGCGTCACCGTGTTCGTCCGCGAGGCCGCGCGCCGATGACGCGCGGTTTCTGGTACGTCGGCCTGACGGTCGTCGCGCTCGTGTACCTGCACGACGCGCTGCCGTATTTGACGACGCTGCCGCGTGTGAACGTGGACGAGCCGTGGCTGATGGAGCGCGGCTATCAGATCATGCGCACCGGCATTCCGAGCCAGCCGATGCTGCGTCTCGACACCGCGTACCTGCTGCAGGTCGGCTACGGTTATCTGCTGGCGGCGTGGATGACGCTCTTCGGTGTCGGCCTCTTGCAGGCGCGCCTGCTCAGCGTCTGCCTCGGCTTCGGCATCGTGATGATGGTGGCGTCGATCGGCCGCCGGAGCCTCGACGAGGCGACCGGACTGGCCGCCGCGCTGTTCCTCGCCGTCGACAGCAACTTTCTCGGCGGCGTGCGCGACGCACGCACCGACATTCCGTCCGTGTTCTTCGTCGTCGGCGCGTTCGCGGCGTACGTCCGCGGGCGGCGCCGGGCCGACACGCGGTGGTTCGCGATCGCCGGCGCGAGTCTCGGACTCGCCATGCTCTGCCACGGTAACGCGTTCTGGGCCGGCCTGATTCTCCTCGCGTGGTTCCTGCTCGACTACGGCCGGCGCGCGCTGCGCCTGCCGTTCGGGTACGGCGTCGTCGGCGGCTGGCTGATCACGTTCGGTCCGTACCTCGCGATGGTGATCGCGCGATGGGGCGACGTGAAAGTGCAGATCGGCAACTTCGCCGCCGACCGCGTGCCTGGCTGGCGTCCGGCGTTTCTGTGGCAGCAGGTGCTCCGCGAACCCGAGCGGTATCGATCGTGGTACTTCGGCCTGGTGACGAGCGAGGTGCCGGAACCGCTGCTGCGCGCGTTCCAGATCGCGATCGTGCTCGGCGTGATCGCGCTCGCGGTGCGCCTCCGCCGCCCGTCCACGAATGATCCGCACGGCGCGGCGCGGCTGCTCATCCTGGCGATCGGCGGCGCGGCGATTTTCGCGGCGCTGATCAACAACAAGGTGCCGGTGTATCTGCCGCACATCTTGATCGGGTTCGCGCTCGCCGCCGGCGCAGCGGTCAGCGCGGCCGTGTCGCTGGCGCCGGCGCGGACGCGGACGCTGCTGGCACTGATGTTCGTCATCGCGTATGGCGGCGCCGCGACGGCGTACTACGAGAAGTGGTACGCGCGCGAGCGCAAGGGCGAGCTGCTTCCGTACGAGCAGACCGAGGCGACGCTGCGCGCGATCGTCCCGCCCGGGCCGAAGTACATCTTTGCGTCGCCGCAGTTCTGGACACCCTTCCATGCCAATCCGGGCGTGACGTTCTATTCGTTTGCCGCGTCGCAGCCGTCGGAGTCCGGGGGCACGACGCGGCTCGACGGAACGCGCGACGACAGGCCCATCGTGCTCGTCGTCGACGAATATCAATGGCTGCCCGAGCTGATCGGCGTCACCTCGTCGACGCCCGAGTGGCAGCGCGCGTGGATTGCGTTCATCGAGCGCCACTGCGCGCTGCACGCGGAGGCGCTCGGGACCGCGCACGGGACGCTCGCGTCGTACGAATGCCGTCTTGGATCGCCGCCGGCGAGCGACGCGCCGCGCATCGTCGGGAACGGCACGGCGTTCGAGGTCGCCCCTCCCGTGTGGCGGCAGTCGGCGAACGAGCTCGCAACGTGGATGCGCTACGACGACCCGCGGCGTTCGGCCACGCAAACGCCGCTCGTGCGCCTGACCGATCGCGGGCTCGCCATTTCCGGCACGGGCTGGCCTGGGATCGTCACGACGTTCCCGACGACACCAGGCGCGGCGTACCTGGTCCGGACCGCGGTCGAGGGCGCGCGTGACGGCGATCTGCTGTATCTCGGAACCTGGCAGCATCCCGAACTGCTGTCGCTCGGCGGATCGTCGTCGGCGGGCATCCCCGCGTCGCTCCATCTGCCGCCGTGGTTCCCGTCCGACCGCGCGTTTCGCGCGACGGCGGCCGGCGTGCGATTGCTCGTCTACTCGGAGGCGCCGACGACCGATTTCGTGATCTCGTCGCTCTCCATCTCCCGCCTGCAGCCGGCGGAACGGACGCACTGACGTGACGACGCCAGAGCGCCGCGACATCGTGTGCATCTCGTCGATCGACTGGGATTTCATCTGGCAGGGCCACCAGGAAATCATGTCGAGGCTGGCCGCGGCCGGCCATCGCGTCCTCTTCGTCGAGAACACCGGCGTCCGCGCGCCGCGCGCCCGCGATTTGCCGCGCGTGCGCCAGCGTCTGCGCAACTGGTGGCGTGGCACGAAAGGCTTTCGCGAAGAGCGGCCGAACCTCTTCGTCTATTCGCCGCTGCTGCTGCCGCTGCCGTACTCGCGGATCGCGCGCATCGTCAACCGGTTCATGCTCGCGCGCGCGCTGCGGCGCTGGATGCGCGCGATCGAGTTCGGGCGGCCGATCGTCTGGACGTTTCTGCCGACGCCGCTCGCGATGGATCTCATCGCCGATCTCGATCCGGCGCTGACGATCTATTACTGCATCGACGATCTCGCCGCGAGCTCGCCCGGCGCGCGCCGGATCGTGACGACCGAGCAACGGCTGTTCCGACAGGCGGATCTCGTCTTCGTCACCTCCGAGCGTCTGCGGCAGCGAGCGGCGCGTTTCAACCCGGAGGTGCACTTCTTCCCGTTCGGGGTCAACTTCGAGCGGTTCGATCGCGTGCGGCAGAACGGCGGACCGCCGCCGGCCGACGTCAGCGCGCTTCGACGGCCGATCGCGGGATACCTCGGCGGCCTGCATCAGTGGATCGATCAGCAGCTCATCGTCGATGTCGCGTCGCGGTTGCCGGACGTCACGTTCGCGCTCGTCGGGCCGGCGCAGCTGGACGTGTCGGCGCTGGAGCGCTGCACGAACATCCATCTGCTGGGGCAGCGGTCGCATGAAGAGGTGCCGGCCTACGTGAAGGCGTTCGATGTCGGCTTGGTGCCGTACCGAGTCGCCGAGTACACGCTGAACGTGTATCCGACGAAGCTGAACGAGTATCTCGTCATGGGGATTCCGGTCGTCGCGACGGATCTGCCGGAGATTCGCGGTTACAACGCGCGCCACGGCGAGCTCGTGGCGGTCGCGTCCGGCGCCGACGCGTTTGCGGACGCGATCCGGCATTCGCTCGTCGAGGCGTCTGCGTCCGACGTCGAGCGCCGCGTCGCGGCGGCGCACCAGAACAGCTGGGAGACGCGCGTCGCGGAGATGCAGACGCTGATCGACGGCGCGCTGCGCCGCCGCGCCGAGACGTCGACCCGATGGGAAGAGCGCCTGCGGCGGCTGTACCGCGACAACCGGCGGCATGTCGCCGCCGTCTTGATCGGAATCGTCGTCGCGTTCCTGCTGCTGTTCGAGACGAATCTCGTGTGGTGGGGCGCCGCGCCGCTGAAAGTGACCGCGCCGCTGGCGAATGCCGACGCGATCGTGGTCTTCGCCGGCGGCGTGGGCGAGTCGGGAAAAGCGGGCGGCGGCACGCAGGAACGGCTGCAGCGTGCCATCGACATGTACGACGCGCACTACGCCGGTCATCTCGTGCTCTCGTCCGGCTACACCTACAGCTTTCCCGAGGCGGAGCTGATGAAGGCGGCGGCGGTGCAGCAAGGTGTCCCGGCCGACGCGGTCGTGCTCGAACGCCGCTCGACGAATACGTTCGAAAACGTGTCGTACACCGCCGAGATCTTCCGGCAGCACGGCTGGCACTCGATGCTGCTCGTGACCTCGCCGTATCACATGCGTCGCGCGCTCCTCGTGTGGCACAAGGTGGCGCCGGACCTGCGCGTCATCCCCGCGCCGCCGGATCGCAGCCAGTTCTACGATCACACGCGCGGCGCATCGCTCGAGCAGGTGGAAGCGATCGCGCACGAGTACGCCGCCATCGCCGGCTATTGGCTGCGCGGCTGGATCTGATCGGACCATGTGCGGCATCTGCGGCGAGGTGCGATTCGACGGGCAGCCGGTCCGCCCGTCGGCCATCGCGGCGATGCGCGATCGGCTGGTGCATCGCGGACCCGACGCGGCCGGCGCGTACGTCGCGCCGGACGCCCGCGCCGCGCTCGCGTTTCGACGGCTGCGCATCATCGATCTCTCGGCGAACGCCAACCAGCCGATGCCGAACGAGACGGGGCGCGTGCAGGTCGTCTTCAACGGCGAGATCTACAACTTCCCGTCGCTGCGCCGCGATCTCGTCGCGCGCGGGCACCAGTTCCGCTCGCACAGCGACACCGAGGTCATCGTCCATCTGTACGAAGAGAAGGGCGCCGCCGCGATCGCCGATCTCGACGGCATGTTCGCCATCGCGATCTGGGACGATGAGGCGAAGCGACTGCTGCTGGCGCGCGATCGGGCCGGGAAGAAGCCGCTGTTCTACTATCGCGACGCGCGGCTGATCGCGTTCGCATCCGAGATCAAGGCGTTCTTCGGCCAACCGGACATCGCCGTCACTCCGGATCCCGAAGCCGTGCCGCAGTATTTCATCCACGGCTACGTGCCCGGCCCTCGCACGTTCTACAGCGGCGTCCGGCAGGTGCGGCCCGGGACGCTGCTCGTGGTGGACGCCGACGGCCGCACGAACGAGCGGACGTACTGGCGCCTGGCATTTCCGCCCGCGCGCGAAGTCGCGACCGTCGACGAGCCTGCCGCCGTCGAGCGCGTGCGAACGCTCGTCACCGACGCCGTGAAGCGCCGGCTCGTCAGCGACGTGCCGCTCGGCGCGTTCCTCAGCGGCGGCATCGATTCGACGATCGTCGTCGGACTGATGGCGCGGCTGATGCCGGAGCCGGTGAAGACGTTTACCGTCGGATTCGATGGCGATCCGGCGTACGACGAGACGGTCGCGGCGCGCCGGACCGCCGAGCGGTTCGGCACGACGCATATCGAGTTCCGCGTCTCGCCCGCCGCGATCGATCTCGTCGATCCGCTGATCTGGCATCACGACGGACCCTTCGGCGATTCGTCCGCCGTCCCGACCTATTTGATCTCGAAGCTGACGCGCGAGCACGTCACCGTCGTGCTGACGGGCGACGGCGGCGACGAGCTCTTCGCCGGGTACGATCGCTTTCGCGCGGCGATGATGTCCGAGCGCGTGCCGCGCTGGGCCGGATCGCTCGCGCGCGCCCTGCTGTCGATCGCGCCGCCCGCGTCGACCGATCGCGAGTGGCTGGCGCGCGCGCGCAAATTCGCGCGTCCGCTCGGGCGGCCGCTCCACGACCGGCTCACGAGCTGGAACTCGTCGTTCTTCGACGACCTCTTCTCGCTGCTGCGGCCGGAGTTCGCCGCGTCGCTGCCGCCGATCGATCGCCTGCAGTATGTCGCGTCGGAAGCCGCGAGCCTCGAGGGACGGTCCACGCTCGCGCGTTTGCTCCACGTCAACTTCACGTCGTATCTGGCCGACGACCTGCTCGTGAAGGTCGATCGCTGCACGATGGCGAGCTCGATCGAAGCGCGGTCGCCGCTGCTCGACACCGCGCTCGTCGAGTACGTCGCGACGCTGCCGGACGCGTTGAAGCTCCACGGCCGCCACGCGAAGGTCGTGCTCCGGCGCGCGTTCGCCGATCTGATTCCGCCGGAGATCGCGGCGCGCCGCAAGATGGGGTTCGGCGTGCCGGTCGGCGCCTGGTTCCGCGGCGACCTGCGCGCCTACATCCGCGACCTGCTGCTGGCGCCCGACGCGCGCTATCGCGACATGCTCGATCGGCGCTTCGTCGAGACGCTCCTGCAGCGTCATCTCGCGGGACAGGCCAACGTGGGACCGCAGCTCTGGACGTTGATGTGCTTCGAACGATGGCTGCGCCTGCTGCCGGACTGGACCCGGCGCGCCGCGGCCGCGTGACGCCCACACGACGCGTTCGCGTGTGGCACGTGATCACGAGCCTCACGGTCGGCGGCGCGGAACGGCTCGTCCTGTCGGCCGTGCGCGGGCTGCCGTCCGATCGCTACGAGCATGCGATCTGCTGCCTCGCCGAACCGGGCGCGCTCGCGCCCGAAGCCGCGGCCGCCGGCGTGCCGGTGTTCTGCCTCGGCACGTTTCCGGGGCTGCGCCATCCGCTCGCGTTCGCGCGCCTCGTCTCGCTGATCCGCCGGGCGGCGCCGACGATCGTGCACACGCATTTGCAGGCGGCGAACCTGTACGGCCGTCTCGCGGCGCGGATCGCCGGCGTGCCGATCGTGATCGCGACCGAGCACAACGTGTACACGCAGAAGGCGCGGCGATACGTGATGATCGAGCGCCTGTTGGCGCGACGCACCGACGTGCTGATCGCCGTCTCGCCGGCCGTCCGTCAGTTTCTCGCCGCGCAGCTCGCGCTTCCCGTCTCGGCGATCCGCGTCGTCAGAAACGGCGTGGCGGCGGCGGCGCCGTCGCCCGAACGAGTCGCCGCGCTGCGCGCGCGCGTCGAGGGCCGCGGGGCGGTGATCGCGACCGTCGCGTCGCTGACGCCGAAGAAGGGACACGAGTTCCTGTTGCGCGCGATCGCGCTGCTCGCCGAGCGCGGTGTGGCGTGCTGCGCGCTCCTGGCCGGCGACGGGCCGGAGCGTGCGCGCCTCGCATCGCTCGCGTCGCGCCTCGGCGTCAGCGATGCGGTGATCTTCCTCGGCGCGCTGCCCGGCTCGGCCGACGTCCTCGCCGCCGCCGATCTGTTCGTGTTGCCGTCGATCGCGGAGGGGCTGCCGCTCGCGCTGCTCGAGGCGATGCAGGCCGGCCGCGCGGTGGTCGCGACCGCCGTCGGCGGCGTGCCGGAACTGATTCAGTCCGGCGTGAACGGTCTCTGCGTCCCCGCGGCGGACGCGTCCGCACTGGCGGACGCCATCGCGCAGCTCGCGGCCGCGCCGGAGCTGCGAGCGAGCCTCGGCGAGGAAGCGCGGCGAACGGTGGCCCGTGACTACACCGAAGAAGCGTATCTGGCCGCGCTCGACGCGATCTACACCGAGGCGATCGGGAGCGTGACCACATGAAGATCGCCGCCGCGCTGCTGGCGACGTGTGTCGCGCTGCTCGTCGGCGCAGCGGGCGTCGAGGTGTGGACGCGCGCGCACTGGAACGACCGGAAAGGCGTCCCAGGATTCTTCCTCTCCGATCCCGCGCGGTTGCAGCGTCTCTCGCCGGGGTACTCCGGCTGGTTCGCCGGCGTGCCGGTGAAGATCGATCAGCTCGCGCTGCGCGATCCGCGCGAGTACGCGCTCCAGAAATCCGCGCGCACGTTCCGGATTCTCGTGCTCGGCGACTCCGTTACCTTCGGCCACGGCTCGGTGTACGAGCACACGTATCCGTTCCTGCTCGAGCAGCAGCTGAAGCGCTGGCGACCGGACGTCGACTGGCAGGTGTGGAACGCGGCGGTGCCCGGCTACAACACGAGCCAGGAGCTCGCGCAGCTCCTCGAGGTCGGTCCGCGATTCGCCCCCGATCTCGTCGTCGTCGGCTTCTACGAGAACGACTTCGTCGACAACTATCCGGTGCGGCCGCCCGGCGCGGTGGCGCGCGCGCGCAGCGCGCTGCTGTCGTGGCTCTACCGGCACGTCTATTCGATCGAGCTGTACAAGCGGCTCTATCTGCAGCTCGCGTGGCATCTGTCCGGCAACAGCAGCTACCATCAGCGGCTCGTGCACGTCGCCGAAGAAGAGCAGCTGACGGCCGCGTCCGGCGAGATTGCCGATCTCGACGCGCAGAAGCTGACCGCGTTCGACGAGCTGCCGGACGATCGCGTAGCTGCGGCGCCGTGTCCTTCGTCGCCGCCGGCCGCCGATCTGGCCGACGCGGTGCAGCACGAACCCGGGTTCCAATACTGGGTCGACGCCGTGCGGCGCTTTCAGCAGTTGAATCGCCTCGGCGCGTACCGCATCGTCTTCTTCGCGAACGTCGTTCCCTTCGCGTGCCGCGAAGAGGATCGCTTTGCCGACGGCGGATCGGCGGCGCTGAACCGCTTCTACATGCGCTACCTCGGCGACGGCACGCCGGCCGTGAGCGTGTACGAGGCGTTCCGCCGCCTGCGTCCGTCGCAGATGCCGTTCGCCGAAGGCCACGCGCTTGGCAACGCGAACCTCGTCAAGGCTGACGTGCTGTTTCACTACCTGCGGGACGCCGTCCTGCCGCCGATCCTTCCCACACGCTGACGAGCAGCGCCGCGACGAAGACGAACATCAGCGGCTGCACGGAAATCGAGTACCGCATGTTCGTCAGCACGAACGCGAGCGTTGCCGGAATGTAGGCGATGAGCAGGAGCGGCAGCGAGATGGCGGCGCCGCGCCGCTTCGCGGCGACGATGCCCGCCGCGCAGAACGCGAGGAACAGCACGGAGATGCCGCGCGCCGCGGTATAGATGCGTCCGCTTCCGCGGAACTGATACGCGGTATGCGGATCGGCGCTCCCCTCGATGAAGAAGACGCGGACCGCGCGATAGGCGACGCTCGCGAGATACGCGGGCGGATCGCGGCGAATGTTGTCGTAGGCGAGCGCGAGATAGCGACGCATCGCTTCGGGCTCGGCGCGGTAGTAGACGGCGTTGACCGCGAGATCGTCCACCGGCTGGCACGCGGCGGCCTGACGCAGTTTCGCGAACGGTACTGTCGTATGGATCAGCGTCGCGGCCAGATCGCCGCTGACCTCGAGATCGGTCACGCGCCCCCGCCACGCGCGCGGGACGACGATCGTGGATCGGTCGGCGAACTGGAGCGTCACCGAATCGTCGCCGCGAAGGACGCGCGCGCCGGCCGAGCGCGTCACCGGCGGCGTAGCGTGCGCGAGAAGCGCGTCGGCGGCGAGTCGCACGTCCTCGTCCGTCAGCCGGCCGTCGGCGTCGAAGTCCAGGCGATCGGCCTCGGCCACCGGCTCGCCCCAGGCGAGGTGACGCGCGAGCCGCACGAGATCGAACACGTCGACGAGGTCGCCGTGCCGATCGAGATCGCCCAGATGATCCTCGCTGACGAAATACACCGACGGCGCCGGATGGCCCGATGGCAGCAGGCCACCGACGTAGAAGTAGTACGTCGTCGGCGCTGGCAGCGGCGGCATCTCGGCTTGCAGGCCGCCGTCGGCGGACATGGCCATCGCGGTGCGTGCGGCGTGCGGATCGCGATCGGTCCAGTAGACGAGCACCGGCGAGTGGCCGCTCGCGCACGCCGCCACTCGGCCGGTGACGACGAGCGGGACGCGATCGAGACTGGTGGACGGAAAGGTCGCCGCTTCGAAGACGGATCGAGGGTTGCGCGACCGGCTTGTCAGGTTCTCGCCGGTCTGGAGCGAACCGTACCAGAGCTGCACGCCGCCGTGCGTGCTCGTCGGGAGCCACTGTCCGGTCAGCCGCTCGACGTGCACGACCCACGGCATTAACGCGAGGCCCGCCACTCCGGTGACGAGCACGGCACCGCGAACGCGTGGCAGACTAGGCCGCTCGATGACCAGCCACGCGGCGATCAGCAGCGGCACGAGGATCAGATTCGGGCGGAACTGCGGTGCGATGCCGAGCAGCAGCCCGCCCAGCGCGTACGGCCGCCAGTCGTCGCCCCGGCGCCGCGCGCGGGTGACGAGCAGCACGGCGGCCATGAAGATCACGGTGCAGACCGAGTCGGACGCTTGCGTCGACGCATACACCGTGTTGAAACAGAGGAACCCGGTGAGGACGGCGGCGACGCTGGCGACGCGCTCGTCGAATTCCGTTCGCGCGAACTCGAACACCAGCAGCGGCAGCAGCGCGTTGAGCAGCGCCTGCGCGACGAGCGGGACGACCGGATGATTGCCGAACAGCCGATAGAAGAAGGCAAGAAAGTACGCGTAGCCCCACGGCTGATCGACGGTCGGGAACGGCTCGCCGCGCGCGAGCGTGAGGCCCAAACTGTGATAGTTGTCGAACCCTTCGCGGCCCCACGGATGCGGCGCCCAGACGAAGATACAGAACAGCCCGATCGCGAGCGCGGCGGCGCACGCGACGGCCACGGACCGACGGATCATTTCAGGGCATCATAACCGTGAAGGTTTCGATCATCATCCCCGTCTACAACGAAGAGCAGACGATCGGCGAGGTCGTCGAGCGCGTGCTCGCCGTCGACCTCGGCGGCATCGACTCCGAGATCATCATCGCGGACGATGGATCGAGCGACGGCACGAAGGCGGCGATCGAGGCGAGCCGGTGGTTCAGCGATCCGCGCGTGCGCGTGTGCGCCAACCGGATCAACGTCGGGAAAGGGTGCGCGATCCGTCTCGGCCTGAGCTACGCGACCGGCGATGTCATCCTGATCCAGGACGCCGATCTCGAGCTCGATCCGCAGGAGTACATGCGCCTGCTGCAGCCGATCGTCGACGGGCGATCCGACATCGTGTACGGGTCGCGCTTCCTCAAGCCGGTGACGCGGGTGCGCCTGCGCTCGCGCATCGCGAACCAGGGCGTGACGCGCATCACGAATCTGCTCTTCGGATCGCGGCTCACCGACATGGAGACGGCGTACAAGGTGTTCCGCCGTCACGTGCTCGACGGCATCCGCCTGCGCTGCGTGGCGTTCGATTTCGAGCCCGAGTTCACCGCGAAAGTGCTGTTGAAGGGGTACCGGATTCTCGAGGTGCCGATCTCGTACCGGCCGCGCGACGTGAACGAAGGCAAGAAGATCCGGTGGACCGACGGCCTCGACGCCGTCTACGTGCTGCTGAAGTGCCGCTTCGGCGCCGGCGCGTGAATCAGCGGCGAAACAGGCAGTCGCCGACTTCCACGCCGACGTGCCGCAGATCGGCGTTGCCCGCGATGTGCACCGCCGGCTGCCACGCGCTGGGACCGACGCGCAGATCGATCCGCCGCGTCCGTGCCGCGTCCCACGGCGGCGGCAAGTCCACCTCGATCGTCGTCCACGACGTCGTGACCGGCACGGTCGCGCGGTGGCGTCCCTCGACCGACGGCGTCACGACGATCGTCGGCAGCCCGCGCGCGCCATCCGGAATGCGCACCGGCACGTCGACGCGCGTCACGCCGCCCGGCGTAAACACGCTCGCGTACTCGCCGCTCCAGCGGTAGCGCGTGCCGCTCGCGTCCGTCTCCCACCCGTAGAACCCGTCGACCGCTTGATCCTGAGGCGGCGCGGGCGTTCCTCGCCACACCCGCAGCACCGGCGACAGCACGACGTACGCCGCGGCCGCCGCCGCGACGGCGACGGTCAGCGCGCGAGCTGACGCGCGATCGCCCGCCGGCGTTCCGCGGTCGCGCCACGCATCCGCCAGGCCGACCAGCAGCCCGAACTGTACCCAGAAGGGCAGCGCCACCTCGTCCACCAGGAACGGATGGCTGACGAACGCCGTTCCGAGAAACGCGACAACGCCGCAGCCGACGCCGACCAGTCGCGGATCGCGCGGCTGCCTCGCGGCGGCGCGCGCGGTGCGCCACAACGCGGCGACGAACAAACCGCCGAACAGCACGAGGCCCGGCACGCCCAGCTCCGCGGCGATCTGCAGAAAATAGTTGTGCGCGTTCTCGGATCCGTAGAACCACGCGAGCTGCGGCGTCATGAAGAGCGACGACTGACGGTAGTACTGCCCGATGCCGACCCCGACGAGCGGGCGCGCCGCGATCATGCGCTCGCTGGTCTCGTTGAATTGAGCGCGCAGCGTGCTGCCGCGGCTCAACTGATCGCGGCTCAGGCGCCACATGTACCCCGCCCCGGCGACCGATGCGACCAGGCAGATGCCGGCCGCGACCAGCGCCGCGCGCCGCGAGCGCAGGTGCGCCGCGGTCCACCACACGGCGAACAGCACGACGCCCGCGACGGTTGCGGCGAGCGCGCTTCGCGACGCCGAGAGCCAGACGGCGAAGCCGTTGGCCCCCGCCGCCGCGATCCACAGCGCGCGCGATCGGCCGCGCGCGCGCAGCGCCATGCCGATCGACAGGCATGTGAGCATGGCGAACGCGCTGCCCGCGGCATTCGCGTCCGGCACGTGCGCGACGACGCGGTAGCGGTTGCGCAGGTAGTCGCGCAGCACGGCCGCAGGCGCGACGCCGTACCACAAGAGCCCGCTCGCCGCGGCCGCGGCGACGCCTCCGCCCGCGAGCACCGCCGGCACGAGCACGGCGAGCCGCGGACGGCAGCGAAACAGCGTGACGGTCGCAGCGGCGAGCGCGAGCCCTTCGACGAGCCGCGCGCCGGCCGTGAACCCGAACCGATCGTCGGCGATGTTGTACGCGTGCACGAGCAGATCGACGTCGGCGCGCAGATCGCCGCCGCGGCGTGCGAGCTGCCACGCGAGGCCGGCGACGGACGCCGCGACCGCCGCCGCGAGCAGCGGCGCGATCCAGCGCGGCATGCGCGGGCCATCACGATCGGTCCAGCCGTGCAGCAGCCATCCGGCGAAGAAGGCGAGCGTCACCGCCTCGGCCATGCGGAAGTTCTCGACCGACACCGTGACGGCCGCGAGATGGCCGAGCGGCGCGAAGGCGACGACCGCGAGGAATCCCGCGACCGGATCGATCGCGGAGACCACGAATGCGGTGCCGATGATCAGTTTCGTGGGCCAGCCGACGTGGAAGACGAGAGCGGCAAGCGTGACCCAGCCGGGAATCAGCGCGAGCGCGAAACGGGCCGTCGCCGATCGCCACGGCAGCGCGGGTCGCGGAACAGATGAATCGATAGTAAGATTGATTGTATTCTCACAATGATGCGCAGCGATCTGATTTCTCCTCACGGAGGTACGCTCGTCGACCGCCTCGTCGCGGACGGCGCGCGGGCCGACGCCCGTGCGGCCGCGCGCCGCCTGCCGTCGATTCGCCTCACGCCCGTTCAACACTCGGATCTCGTCTGCATCGCCACCGGCGTCTTCAGTCCGCTCACGGGATTCGTCGGCCGTGCCGACTACGAATCGATTCTCGAGACGATGCGTCTGGCGAACGGCACGATCTTCAGCATCCCGGTCACGCTCGCGGTCTCGTCCGACGCCGCGAAGGCGATCGGCGGCGCGTCGACGATCGCGCTGACCGATCCGCACGGCGCCGTCGTCGCGACGATGGAGGTGGCGGAGCAGTTCGCGTACGACAAGACGCGCGAGGCGTCCGCGGTGTACCGCACGACCGAAGACGCGCATCCGGGCGTCGCGCGGCTGTACGGACAAGGCGACGTGCTGCTCGCGGGGCCGATCACGCTGATCGAGCGGCCCGCCGACGAGCCGTTCCCCGAGTTCCGGCGCGATCCAATCGACACGCGACGGCTCTTCGCCGACCGCGGCTGGCGGCGCGTCGTCGGATTCCAGACGCGCAATCCGGTGCATCGCGCGCACGAATACATCCAGAAGGCGGCGCTCGAAATCTGCGACGGCCTCCTGCTGAATCCGCTCGTCGGCGAAACGAAAGGCGACGACATCTCCGCGGCGACGCGGATGGCGAGCTACCAGGTGCTGCTCGAGCACTACTACCCGCAGGGACGCGTGCTCCTCAGCGTCTATCCGGCGGCGATGCGCTACGCGGGCCCGCGCGAAGCCGTGTTCCATGCGATCGCGCGCAAGAACTACGGCTGCACGCATTTCATCGTCGGCCGCGACCATGCGGGCGTCGGCAACTACTACGGCACCTACGACGCGCAGACGATCTTCGACGAGTTCGAGCCGGGCGAGCTCGGCATCACGCCGCTCTTCTTCGAGCACACGTTCTTCTGCCGGACGTGCGGCAGCATGGCGTCCGACAAGACGTGCCCGCACGACACCTCGAATCGCGTCACGCTGAGCGGCACGCAGGTGCGCAACATGCTGCGGAGCGGTCAGGTGCCCCCGCCCGAATTCACGCGCCGTGAGGTCGCGGCGGTGCTCATCGAGGGCATGCGCGCGTGAGCGCCGCCGGCGGCTTCACCCTCTGGTTCACAGGCCTCTCCGGCGCGGGAAAGTCGACGCTCGCCGACGCGATGCGCGACGAGATCCGCGCGCGCGGCCGCCGCGTCGAGGTCCTCGACGGCGACGAGGTCCGCACGAACCTCAGCAAGGGTCTCGGCTTCTCGAAAGAGGACCGCGACACCAATATCCGCCGCATCGGCTACGTCGCGCGGCTGCTGTCGCGCAACGGCGTCGTCGTGATCACCGCGGCGATCTCGCCGTACCGCGAGGTCCGCGACGAGGTGCGGCGGCTGCACGAGGCGCCCTTCGTCGAGACGTTCGTCGACTGCTCGATCGACGAGCTGGTGCGCCGCGATGCGAAAGGGCTCTACGCGAAGGCGCTGCGCGGTGAGCTGGCCAACTTCACGGGCGTATCCGACCCGTACGAGCCGCCGCTCTCGCCGCAGATTCACCTGCGCAGCGACCGCGAAACGGTCGAGGAGAGCCGCGCCCGGATCATCGCCTGGCTCGAGCGGGAGCGCCTGCTGACGCCCATTGTGTGATCACGGCTGACGCGGTACCATTCCGGCGTTCGTCATCATGAGTCTGGCGCTGCCGCTGCTCACGTCGTTTGCGGCATCTGCGGTGGCGGTTCCGCTGTGCCGGTCGTTCGCGCGTCGTGCCGGGCTGATGGCGCGGCCGCGCGAAGATCGCTGGCACCGCCGAGAGGTGGCGCTCTTTGGCGGCGCCGCCATCGCCATCGTCTTCACGGCCGCCGCGCTGGCGTTCGGCGTCGCGGTGCAGTTGCCGGTGATCACCGGCGCCGCCCTCGCGGTGTTCGGTGTCGGCCTCGCCGACGACATCCTCTCGCTCAAACCGACGACCAAGCTGATCGCGCTGATTGCGCTCGCGTCGACGTTGCTGCTGGCGGGCAATCGGCTGCACTGGGTCGATTCGATTACGCTCGACACGCTGCTGACGCTCGTGTGGGTCGTCGGCCTGACCAACGCGTTCAACCTGATCGACAACATGGACGGGCTGTGCGCCGGCGTCGTCATCATCGTCGCGTCCGCGCTGCTGCTGCACGTGCTGCCGACGACGGTGCCGGGGACGCGTGGGTGGTTCGAAGCCCGGTACCTCGCGGTGCTCGTCGGCGCCACCGGCGGCTTCCTCATCTACAACATCCATCCCGCGTCGATCTTCATGGGCGACAGCGGCAGCTTGTTCCTCGGGTTCAGCCTGGCGGCCGTGACGCTCAGCAACGGCGCGCGCGTCCCGTCCCGTTCCGACATCCTCTCGATCGTGGCGGGCCCGGTCCTCGTCCTGCTGATTCCGATTTTTGATACGACGCTCGTCACGATGTCGCGATGGTTCGCCGGCCGGCGCGCGACACAGGGCGGGCGCGATCACACGTCGCACCGTCTGGTGGCGATCGGGCTCTCCGAGCGGCGCGCCGTGGCGCTGCTGTGGGCGCTCGCCGCGCTCGGCGGCGTCCTCGGCGTGATGGTCGGCAACTCCGGCTATCGCGCGCAGGCGCTCCTGGCGGGCAGCGCGTTCCTGATCGCGATGGTGCTGTTTGCCGCCTATCTCGCCGGCATTCGCGTGTACGACGAATCGGACGAGCGCGTGAAGGCGGGGACGCTGACGCCGATCGTCGTCGAGTTCATGTACAAGCGGCGCATCGCGGAGGTGCTGCTCGACTTCTGTCTCGTCGTGATGTGCTACTACGCGGCGCATCGGCTGCGGTTCGAGGACCCGGTCGACTTCCTCCGCAACTTCGACATGTTCGTGCGGGCGCTGCCGGTCGTCGTCGCCGTGCAGATGGTCGCGTTCTTCGTCGTCGGCGTGTATCGCGGGCTGTGGCGGCATTTCGGGATGCCCGACACGCTCGTCATTGCGCGCGGCGTGGTGTTCGGCACGGCGGGATCGATGCTCGTCATCATCGGCGGCTACCGCTACTTCGCGTACTCGCGGACGGTGTTCGCGATGTATGCCGTCCTGCTGCTCATGGCGGTGACGCTGTCGCGCGCCTCGCTGCGCCTCGTCGACGAATTCATGCAGCGGCAGCGCCGTACCGGCCGTCGCGTCGTCATTTACGGCGCGGGCGACGCCGCCGGGCTGGTCGTCCGCGAAATCGTCGCATCGGCCGCGGCCTCGCGCATCGCCGGCTTCATCGACGACGACCCGCGCAAAGCGGGCGTGCGCGTGATGGGCTATCCGGTTCTGGGCGGCTACTCGGCGCTGACGGTGCTGCTGAACGCGAACAGCATCGACAGCGTCGTGATCAGCACGCGCGCGCTGCCGCCCGAGCGGCTCCACAATCTGCGCGTGCTCTGCGCGGAGCACGGCGTCACGCTGTCGCGTTTGCACGTCATGCTCGAGCATCTCGTCGAGCTCGACGACGCGCAGGACGCTCCCGCCGCGCCCGCGCGCATTCGCCCCATCCGGCCGTGACGTCAGCCTGGTGCTGATCGACTTCTTCAAGGATCACGCGCACCTCAGTTCGCCCGTGCCGATCGTGGTGGCGCTCGGCCTCGGCGCCGTCTGGTTGTGGTGCCGACGCTCGTCGACGCTGCCGCGCGTCTACATCGCGCTCCTGGCGGCCGGCTACTGGTTCGTCACGACGCCGCTCGGCGCGAACCTGCTCGTGCGCCCGGTCGCGCCGACGATCGCGCGCGTCGACAGCCGCGCCGACGCGGCCGGCGTCGACACGATCGTCCTCCTCGGCGGCGGCATTGCCACCGTGTCGGTCGGCGGCCAGACGGTCGGCGTGCCCACGGCCTCGAGCCTGCTGCGCGCGCTCGAAGCGGCGCGCGTGTTCAAGGCGATCGACGCGCGGCTGCTCGTCGCGTCCGGCGGCTCGCCGCGTCCGGCGCGCGCGACGATGGCCGAGAGCGCGCTGTTGCGGCGGCTCGTCGTCGAGGCGGGCGTTCCCCGCGATCGGGTGATCGAAGAGGCGACGTCGACGACGACCGCGGAGCAGGCGCGGTTCGTCCGCGACCTGCTGCAGCCGCGCGGCATCAACCGGATCGTCGTCGTCACGTCGCCGGCGCACATGCGGCGCGCGCTGACGCTGTTTCGCGCGGCCGGGTTCGACGCGATCGGCTCGATGGCGCCGCTCGAGTCCGAGCACGCGCCGCCGCATCCGCTGCTCGTGCCGGACTCCGCGGCGCTCTCGGTGTCAGACGATGCGTTGTACGAGTACGCGGCGCTGGCGTACTACTGGATGCGCGGGCGCTTCGCGGTCAGATAGGCGTTCGCGACGGCGAACGCCGCGCAAATGGCGATCGCGGACGCGACCGGGATGATGTGGACGGAGAAGCGGCCGGGGTAAGCGGATCCGCGCGCGACGAGCGCACCGGCGATCGACGCGCCGAAGAACAACAGCAGCCGCGGCGGCACGGCGCCGAACGTCGATGGCCGGATCGCCGCGGCGAGTGCACCGCACGCGCCGAGCAGGACCGGCAGCGCGAACGCATCGAAGCGCGGCGGATCGTTGACCGTCAGCACCATCGCGACGCTCGATGCCGCGCGTCCGATCCACGTGCCGATCGTCATGCCGGGCTGCCACAGCGCGAGCAGGCGCCACTGCGTGCCGTAGACCACGCTGAAGACGCCCGTGTAGTGCCACGTCCGCCACGCGAACAGCAGGACGCCGACGCCGAGCGCGGCCGCGATGATGAGCGGCTCGCGCCAGGCGCGACGCGGATGCCACTGCCGCGGTGCCGCGAACACGACGACGCCGGCGGCCATCAGCAGATTGTTCAAGCGCGTGTAGAACGCCAGCGTGGCGAAGAGGCCGGCGGCGACGGCCGCGGGCCAGCGTCCGCCGCGCGCCCGCAGCGCGAACAGGGCGGCGGCGTACACGAATCCGGCCGACGTGATTTCGCCGAGTCCCTGTCCGATCAGGTATTGCGCCGTGCCGGCGATGAACGTGGCGAGCGGCACGACGGCGGCCACGATCGCCCAGCGAAAACCCGCGACGCGGTGGACGATCGCGTACGCGAACATCGACCCGGCGGCGAGACACGCCGCGTCCCAGTACCATTCGCCCGCGCTCGAATCGCCGAAGACGAGGTGCAGCGCGCCGACCATCCAGCGGTAGAACGGCTGAAACCAGAACGTCGGCGATCCGCCTTCGAGCCAGTAGCCTTGCATGACGATGCGGTACGCGTACCGCTGGAACATCCAGTAGTCGTGCCCGACGCCGTACAGCACCCATCGGCCGACGGCCGGCGCCGCGCAGGCGACCGCGAACGCGATCCACGGGACACCGACGAGCAGACACGCGCCGCGCCAGGTCCGCAAGCGCGGCGGCACCGGTACGAACGCCGCCAGCGCGAGCACGGCGACGAGACGCCGCGCGACATCGGCGCGATCGACGATGACGAGCAGTACCAGGACCGCCGACGCGCCGGCCGACCAGAGCAGAACCCGCGCGTCGCCGATCGCGCGCAGCGCGGCCGCGATCCACGACACGAGCAGCGCGGCGGCGAGCAGCGTCGGCGTTCCCGCGAGCCAGTCGCGAACGAAGACGTCGAGACGCGACGGCTTGCCGACCGTGGCGAGCGACGTCGACCAGAGATCGCGATCGTTCCACGCCGGCACGAACTGCCAGCGATCGCCGGTCAGGCGCGTCTGCACGGCGATCGTGTGGAGGCCGGCGGCGATCGTCGCGTCGGCGTTCGACGCACGACCGTCGACGAAGATCTGCGTCGGCGCGTCGGGATCCTGATCGAGGCGCAGCCGTCCGGGCGCGGGGCTGCGCAGGAATCCGCTCACGGTCATCGCGACGGTGGCGCCGGGCGGCCGGTCGAGCGGACCGGGCCAGCTCTCACTGGCCGGAGGCAGGTTGAAGAACCACGCCGGAAACTCGTGGAGCTCGCGGTACGGCCGCGTGACGATCGCGGAACACGCGGGATCGGCGGCGCGCCAGTCGGCGCGCACGTCCCACGCGTGCGGTGCGCCGGCCGCGTCCTTCGCGAACGGCCGCGCCGGCACGAACCGCACGCACCAGCCGTCCTGGACGAGCAGCGCCGATGCCGCGATCTGCCATGCGAGCAGCGCCACGACGAGCGCGCGCGCCAGCCATGTGCGGAGAAAGGCAGGATGGAGCAGCCACAGCAGCGGAAAGACGGCGCCGACGGCCACGGCCTCGGCGACACGATCGAGCGGCGCGCCGTCGAGCAGTCCGTGGAGGCGGCCCGGCCAGAGCAGCGCCGCCGCTGCCAGGGCGCCCCACAGCGCGGTCATGCCGGCGGAGCGGCGGTTCGCGCGATCGCGTCGAGACGGGCGCGCAGATCGCGAATCTGACCTTCGAGCGCGGCGCACTGCGCCTCGCGCCGGGTGTCGCGCGCGACGAGCGCCTCGGACGTCTTCATCAGCTCGTCGGCGACGGCGTTGATCGCGCCGGACAGGCCGCGCAGCAGCCCCGCCACGTCGCGGTCGCGCGTGTCGACGTACGGCGTAATCTGCTGCAGGAACATCACGAGCACGCTCTGGAAGCGGACGAGATCAGCGATCGTGTCGTGCAGGAGCGTCAGCGTGCTGGCCGCCGCCGCCTGCGCGTCGCGTCCCGCCTGCACGTTGCGGTTGATGTGATCGACGACGGCGGAGTTGAACGCCTGCTGCTGCTCGAAGAGCGGCGCCACGGCGCGCCGCACCGTCGCGGCAATCGCCGCCTTGAGGCCCGTCGCCGGCGGCGGCGTGATCCGCCAGAGCGTGTTGAGCGGCGTGACCTGTTGCTCGTCGGGGCCGGGCGGCGGGTGCGGAAAGCTCGCCGGCAGCTGCTGAATGGCGCGATCGAGACGCGTCAGCGCGTCGTTGTACTCGCGATCGGCGGCGTCGCGCTCGGCCTTCAGCCGCGCCGGATCGTCGAAGATGTTACCGTCCAACCAATCCCTCGACGGGACTGCTCGCGTTCGCGTACATCTTGCGCGGGATCCGTCCCGCGAGGTACGCCAGTCGTCCCGCGCGCACGGCGAGCTTCATCGCTTCGGCCATCGCAACCGGGTCCTGCGCGCCGGCGATCGCCGTATTCATCAGCACGCCGTCGGCGCCCAGCTCCATCGCCAGCGACGCATCCGACGCCGTGCCGACGCCGGCGTCGACGATGACCGGGACGCGGGCGAACTCGCGGATGATCCGAATGTTGTTCACGTTCTGGATGCCGAGGCCGGATCCGATCGGCGCGCCGAGCGGCATCACCGCCGCGGCGCCGGCGTCCTCGAGCTTGCGGCACGCAATCGGATCGTCGTTGGTGTAGGGCAGGACGACGAACCCTTCCTTGACGAGGACGCGGGTCGCGTCGAGCAGCGCCTCGTTGTCGGGGAAGAGCGTCTTCTCGTCGCCGATCACCTCGAGCTTCACCCAGTTCGACAACCCGACTTCGCGGCCGAGCCGCGCGGTGCGAATCGCCTCGTCCGCGGTGTAGCAGCCGGCGGTGTTCGGCAGAAGGAAGTACCTCGACGGATCGATGTAGTCGAGGAGCGATTCCGTCGTGCGGTCGAGATTCACGCGCCGGACGGCGACCGTGATCATGTCGGCGCCCGACGCCTCGTGCGCCCGCACCATGACGGCGGGAGACGCGTACTTGCCGGTGCCGACGATCAGCCGCGATGCGAACGTTTTGCCTGCGATGGTGAAGGTGTCCATTAGCCGCCGCCCACGAAGTTCACGATTTCGATCTCGTCGCCGTCGGCGATCGCCGTGCGATCGAAGGCGTCGCGCTTGAGGACCACCAGGTTGTGTTCGACAGCGACGCGGCGCGCGTCGATCTCGAGCCGCGCGAGCAGCTCGGCGACGGTCGACGGGCCGGCGATCTCGTACGGATCGCCGTTCAGTCTGATGCGCAATTCCCGTCATTCTAGCGCACAACGGCGAACGATAGTACGATGCGGGACGCGCCGATGCGTGTGCCGTTCGTCGATCTCGAGGCTCATCACGATCCGCTGCGCGCCGAGCTCGACGCGGCGGTCGCGGCGGTGGGGCGGCGCGGCGACTTCATTCTCGGCGCGGCGGTCGACTCGTTCGAGCGCGACTTCGCCGCCTTCGTCGGCGCCCGGCACGGCATCGGCGTCGCGAGCGGCCTCAGCGCGATCGAGCTCGCACTGCGCGCGTACGGGATCGGCGCCGGCGACGAAGTGATCACCGCCGCCAACACCTTCATCGCGACTGTGCTCGCCATCCTCGCCGTCGGCGCCGTGCCGAGGCTCGTCGACGTCGATCCCGACACCTACACGATCGACGCGGCGCACGTCGCGTCCGCGGTCACGGCGCGGACGCGCGCGATCGTTCCCGTGCACCTCTACGGCCAGCCCGCCGACATGGATGCGATCGCCGCGCTCGCGTCGCGCCACAACCTGCTCGTCGTCGAAGACGCGGCGCAGGCGCACGGCGCGCGGTACCGCGGCCGCCGCGCGGGCACGTTCGGCCACGCGGCCGCGTTCAGCTTCTACCCGTCGAAGAATCTCGGCGCGTGGGGCGACGCGGGAATGGTGGTGACCGACGATGCGGCGGTCGCCGAGCGGATCCGCGCGCTGCGCAACGTCGGTCAGCGCGAGAAGTACCTGCACCCGTACGTCGGCACGAACGCGCGTCTCGACACGCTGCAGGCCGCGGTGCTCGGCGTCAAGCTGCCGCACCTCGACGCGTGGAACACCTTGCGCCGCGCGCACGCGGACCGCTATCGCGCGCGGCTCGGCGGCGGAGTCCGCGTACCGGTGGCCGCCCCCGAGCGCGACCACGTCTACCATCTGTTCGTCGTCGAAGTCGAGCGGCGGCCGGAATGGCAGCAGCGGTTGAAAGCGGCGCAGATCGACACCGGCATCCACTATCCCGTGCCGATCCATCTGCAGGACGCGTGTGCGCCGCTGGGATACCGACGCGGCGACTTTCCGGTGACGGAAGCCGCCGCGGACCGGATCCTGTCGCTGCCGATGTACCCCGAGCTCTCCGACGCTCAGATCGATTTCGTCAGCGACACGTTGCGCGCGGCGCTCTAGCGCCGCCCGCGTCGGGGCTGCGATTAGTGCATGCCCGATCCGCCGGCGAGCTCTTTCACGAGCTCGCCGATCACGTTCTTCGCGTCGCCGAACAGCATCCACGTGCGATCCGAAAAATAGAGCGCGTTGTCGATCCCGGCGAAGCCCGGATTCTTCGATCGCTTGATCGCGAACACGCTTCGAGCCTTGTCCGCGTCGATGATCGGCATGCCGTAGATCGGGCTCGATTTGTCGGTGCGCGCGGCGGGATTCACGACGTCGTTCGCGCCGACGACGAGCGCGACGTCGACCTGCGGCATGTCGGGATTGATCTCGTCCATCTCGACGAGATCGGTGTACGGGATGTCGGCTTCCGCCAGCAGCACGTTCATGTGCCCCGGCATGCGTCCCGCGACCGGGTGGATCGCGAACTTCACGGTGATGCCGCGCTTCTTCAACTGGTCGTACAGCTCGCGCACCTTGTGCTGCGCCTGCGCGACCGCCATGCCGTAGCCGGGAATGATGACGACGAGGTTCGCCTGCTCGAGCACCTGCGCGGCGCCTTCGATCGTCTCGGACTTGTAGACCTTCTCTTCGCCGCTGGCCTTCGCCTGCTGCACCTGTCCGAAGGCGCCGAACAGCACGTTGGTGAACGAGCGGTTCATCGCCTTGCACATGATGATCGCGAGGATGAGGCCGCTCGATCCGTCGAGCGCGCCGGCGGTGATGAGCAGCTTGCTGTCGAGGACGAACCCCATCGCGACCGCCGACAGGCCCGCATACGAGTTCAGGATCGCGATGACCGTCGGCATGTCGGCGCCGCCGATCGGGATGATCAGCATCACGCCGAACACGAGCGCGAGCGCGATGATCGCGGGAAACGCGAGGAGCGCCCACGGCGCCGTGGGATTGATGACGACGGTGACCGCCAGGACGATCGCGAGCGCGAACAGCCCGAAGTTGAACACGTTCTGCCCGGGAAAGGTGACCGGCCGCTGCGGCACCCACTTCACTTCCTGCAGCTTGCCCGTCGCCATCAGCGAGCCGGTGAACGTCAGGTAGCCGAGGATGATCTCGGCGATGAGCGCCGTCATGCGGAACGGCGTCAGGTACGCCGGGTTCTCGGCGAGCCGCAGGTAGAACTCGGCGGTGCCGACGAGGCCGGCCGCGACGCCGCCGAACGCGTGCGACAGCGCCGTCCGCTGCGGCACCGCGGTGAGCGGCACGAGCGACAGCGGGACGCCGACGACGAAGCCGGCGGCGATCGCGCCGATGATCCAGAGCGGGTGGCCGACCGTCGGTTCGGCCCACGTCGCGCCGACGGCAAGCGTCGTCGCGGCCACGCCGGCGTAGACGCCCTTGCGCGCGGTCGCGGGCGTGTTCATCCAGTGGAGCGCGAAGATGAACAGCGCCGACGCGACGAGATAGGCGAGCTGCACCACGCTCGGGGTCATGACCGCTCGGCTCCGCCGCCCGCCGGTTTCTTTTCGCTCTTGAACATCTTCAGCATCCGATCGGTGATGAGAAAGCCGCTGACGATGTTCGTCATCGACGCGAACAGCGCGACCGCGCCGAGGATCCGGATGCGCAGCGGGTAGTCGCCGCCGGTGATGAGAATCGCGCCGACCACCGCGATGGCAGAGATCGCGTTGGTCAGCGACATCAACGGTGTGTGCAGCAAGCGCGACACGCGGCGGATGACGCCGAGGCCGATGAACGAGGCCAGGACGAACACGTAGAGTGTCGCCCACATTTCGTTATTCATTGCCCTGCCTTTGCGAGCGCGTCGCGCGTGCGCGCGTGCGTCACCTCGCCGCCGTGCGTGATGAGCGCGCCCTGCTGGATGTCGTCGTGGAGATCGAGCTGGAAGGCCTTGTCCTTCGTGAACGCGAGGACGAACGCCGTCAGGTTGCGCGAGAACAGCAGGCTCGCGTGAAACGCCATCGTCGACGCGATGTTGAGCGGCGCGACGATCGTGACGCCGTTCACGCCGATCGTCTCGCCGGGTTTCGACAGCTCGCAGTTGCCGCCGCCGTCGGCCGCGAGGTCGACGATGACCGAGCCGGGGCGCATGCGGCGGACCGTGTCGGCGCCGATGAGGCGCGGCGCGAAGACGCCGCCGATGAGCGCCGTCGTGATGACCACGTCGGACTGCGCGCATTCGTCGGCGAGCATCTGCGCCTGCCGCGCCTTGTCGGCGTCCGACAGTTCGCGCGCGTACCCGCCGCCGGCCGCCGCGCTCTCCTTCAGCTCGATGCCGACGTACTTCGCGCCGACGCTTTCGATCTGCTCTTTGACTTCCGGCCGCACGTCGGTGGCGACGACGTTGGCGCCGAGACGCTTGGCGGTGGCGATCGCCTGCAGCCCTGCGACGCCGGCGCCGATGACGAAGACCTTGGCCGGCTTCACCATGCCCGCGGCGGTCATCAACATCGGGAAGTAGCGATCGAGCGTCGCCGCCGCGAGCAGCACCCCTTTGTAGCCGGCGATGTTCGCCATCGACGACAGCGTGTCCATCGACTGCGCGCGCGTCGTCCGCGGAATCGCGTCGGTGGCGAAGGCGGTGACGTGCTGCGCGGCGAGCGCGCGGACGGCCTGCAGGTGCCGGAGCGGCATCAGCGAGCCGAGGTAGATCGTGCCGGCGCGCATCGCGCGGATTTCGGCGGGCGACGGTGCGGTGACGTGCAGCACCAGATCGCCCGATGCGACGAGCCGCGCGGCGTCCGAGTCGATCGAGGCGCCGGCGGCGCGGTATTCCTCGTCGGCGAACCCCGCGTCGGCCGCCGCGCCCGCTTCGACGGCGACGTCGTACCCCGCTTGGATGAGCTTTTTCGACGATTCCGGCACGAGCGCGACGCGCCGTTCGCCGGGTGCGGTCTCTTTGGGGACTGCGATGCGCATGATCCGATCGATTCTATCTGGACAGCCTTCATCGGTGGGGATTGAAATCGGATGGCGAGGATTCCGAACATCGCCGCCTGACGCGGTCGCGGGCTGGCGACCGACGTGGCGGGTCACAGGGTAAACTGCGCGGCATGATCGCCGCGCTGCTCCTTGCCGCGAATCTCGCGGCAGACCTCCAACGGGTCGCAAACATTCCCGGAGAACCGTCTCTTGTGAGCGCCGCGGGAATTGGCGCGGACGATCAGCCAATCCTGACGCTCGAGAACGCAACAGCGTTCGACGGGAGTACGAATCGACGCCGGGTCGTCGTCCGGGGACCCGCCGCCATTGACGTCGTGCGCTGGTTCAAGACGAAGGCGGCAAATCGTCTGCGCCGCGATTGGGCCGTGGCCGCGTTGCCGTCAACGGAAGCGACGGAGGAGCCGTGGCTCCAGCGGTGGCTCGCATTTCAGGCCGCCGACCTCGTCCTCGTCATCGACGGGAGTGATCGAGATCCCATTAGAACGTTCCGCGCTGCGCTCGACCGCGCGCCGCGCATGCACTCGAGCGCTCGCCTCACGATCCAGAGGCGAGTGTCCCGCGATCCGATCGCGATCGCGACGCTGCTCGCACCGAAGTATCCCGGCACGCCGGCGATCAGCTACATCCCGTCGATCGCGTGGTCGAACACGATCGCGCTGGCCCGGCGGACCAACGATCCGTCGCTGCGCGCGAAGGTCGAGGCGCAGACGCAGCCCTGGCGCGAAGGCAAAGATCTCTTCGGCAATCGCATCCAGCTGACCTCCGTCGCCGGCACGTTCGTCTTCGCCGAGCTCGGCGCGCACGACGTCGTCATGAAGGGCGTCGAGGCAGCGTCGAAGGTGAAGGACGGCGACGTCTACGAGTACGGTCAGGGATGGACCGACGACATGTTCATGGCGACGGTCGTCCTGGCGCGCAACGGCAAGGTCGATCTCGCGTCGCGAATGCTGATGGCGTACGCGTCACGGCTGCAGCGGCCGGACGGCGTCTTCAACCACGCGACGAACGGTCCGGTCGCGTGGGGACGCGGCAACGGCTTCGCCGCGCTCGGCCTGACGGAAGCGCTCGCCGCGATGCCGGCGTCGGACGCGAACCGCGCGCGCGTGCTCGAGATTTATCACCGGCAGATGGACGCCGTGCGCCAGCGGCAGGCGCCGGATGGGATGTGGAACGAAGTGCTCGACGAGCCGGGCAGCTATCGCGAGGAGAGCGCGACCGCGATGTTGATGACGGCGATGTCGCGCGGCATTCGCGCGGGCTGGATCGACCGATCGTTCGCGCCGGTCGTCGAGCGCGCGTGGCGGGGCGTCGCGGCGCACGTGGCCGACGACGGCACGATCATCGATGTGTGCACGAGCACCGGCTCAGGTCCGACGAAGCGCTACTACTTGGATCGCGCGGCGATTACCGGCGCGGACGATCGCGGGGGCGCGATGGCGTTGATGGCGTCGATGGAAATCGAGGCGCTACGCCACGCGCCAGCCGTCGCCCCGCAGTGAGTTCATGAACTGCACCGACCGTTCGATCAACTCGGTCGGTTCGTCCACTTCCTCGACTTCCTCAGTCCCGTCGGGGCGGGTGATGACGACGCGGTAGCGGCCGTCCTTGCGGTCGCGCGTGATTTCGTAGCGAAGTTTTTCTCCGTTGCGATCGAAGAACCAGATCATCCAGCCGTCAAGAATACAACATCGATTCAGCTCAGCCGCGGCGCGACCGACGCGCGGTCCTCACTGTCCGCTCGTTGACGTTCGTGTCTGTGAAGATGTGATTACAGCGTGGCGGCGTACACGGCCGCGCCGAGCAGGCCGGCTTCGGCGTTCAGGATCACTTTGAGCGGCATGGCGGTCAGCAGCGGCTCGAGCGGCGTCTTCGCGCGGAACGCGCGGACGAACGCTCCCCGCTCGAGCGCCGGAAGGATCTTCGGCGCGATGCCGCCGCCGACGAACACGCCGCCGGTCGCCACCGATCGCAACGCGAGATTGCCGGCTTCGGCGCCGTACGCTTCGACGAACAGATCGAGCGTTTCGACGCAGGCCACGCAGCGATGCGCGAGCGCCGCCGCGGAAATGTGCGCCGGCGATTCGAGATCGTCGGGATCGATCCCCGCCGCGCACGGCTCGCGGTGCACGACGCGATGGATGTTCGACAGGCCGCGGCCGGACACGACGCGTTCGACGTCGACGCGGCCGTACTGCGCGGTCAGCGCGCGGACGAGGGCGATCTCGCGCTCGGTGCGCGCGCCGAAGTCGGCGTGGCCCCCTTCCGAGGCCGACGGCACGAAGCGGCCGTCGATGTTGTGGAGCAGCGCTTCGCCCAGGCCGGTGCCGGCGGCGATGAGCGCGATGTTGCCGCCGCGCAGCGGCTCGCCCGCCTGCAGCACGTGCGTCTCGTCGTCATGCAGCACCGGGATCGAGTAGGCCATCGCCTGCAGATCGTTCAGCAGGCGCACGCGGCCGATCGAACAGACCTTCGCCACTCGCAGTGCGTCGACGCGCCACGGCACGTTGGTCAGCGTCGCCGTATCGCCGATGATCGGTCCGGCGACGCCGAAGCAGGCGCGATCGATGTCCGACGCGCGCGCGCCGTCCATCGCGAGGAACGACAGGACGATCGACGGCAGGTCCGGGTAGTCGAGCGTCGCGAACGACTGCACCGCGATCGGCCGCGGCCGCGTCGGCACCGGGTCGAAGAGCCCGAGTAACGTTTTCGTTCCGCCGATGTCGCCCGCTAGCAGCATGTTTCTGTTGACACCGGCTTCATTCTCCATCATCTTGCGACCGATCCCTGTGCCCGCGCCTCGACCACCTCTCGCCGGCCAACTCGTCGTTTTTACCGGGAAGCTGAGTTCGCTCGGGCGCAAGGAAGCGCGCGCGCTCGTCGCGCGCCTCGGCGGCACGACCGCCGACGACGTCAACGCACGAACGACGATGGTGGTGGTGGGCGCGGAGGGCTTCGGCGCGTCGCCGAAGGACGACAAGAGTCAGAAACTCCGACGGGCCGAGGAGCTGAACGTCCGCGTCGTCAGCGAGAACGATTTCTGCGAGCTCGCCGGTGTGCCGAGCCCCGAGGCGCTGAAGCGGCAGTATCACGCGCTGCGCGATCTTGCGATGCGCTATTCGGCGCTGCGCGAGGACCACCTGCGGTATCTGGTCAAGTGCGGCATCCTGCATCCGGTCCATCGGACCAATGCCGACCTGTTCTTCGCCTTTGCCGACGTCGCCGTCGTCAAGCAGATCCACGAAGCGCTGGAGCAGGACGTGTCGTTCCGCCGCATCGTGCGATCGCTCATTGCCGAGCGTCAGGGACAGCTGGAGCTCGATTTCCGCACCGACGCGGCGCCCGCGAAGATCATCACGCTGCGGCGTCCGGCGCCGCGCGCGCAGCCGGCCGCCGAGCCCGCGCCGGAGCGCAACACCGCGGTCGCGGAGGAATACTTTCGCGCGGCGTCGATCCTCGACGACGGCGATCCGCAGAAGCGCGACGAAGCCGCGGCGGCGTACCGCAAAGCGCTCGAACTCGATCCGTTTCTCGTCGCGGCGCTCATCAACCTGGCGAACATCCACTACGCGCACGACGAGCTCGTCGAAGCGCAGGCGCTCTACGAACGCGCGATCGCGCTCGAGCCCGACTTCTTCGAAGCGCACTTCAATCTCGGCAACATCTACCACGATCTCGGTCGGTTCTCCGAGGCGCAGGCGTGCTACCGCGAAGCGCTGCGGCTGAATCCGTTCTACGCCGACGCGCACTTCTACCTGGCGGTGTCGTTCGAGAAGATGGGCCTGTCAGGCGACGCGCGCCCGCACTGGCGCGCGTATCAGCAGCTTGCGCCGCAGGGCGAGTGGGTGGAGCTGGCGAAAGAGTTCTCTGAATAGGGCAGGCGGTTATTTGGTTATCTGGTTAGTTGGCTATCTTGTTAATTGATTTCAATAACTAGATAACTAGATAACGAGATAACCAACTAATACCGGTAATCGTCGGGCGAACGTTTCTTCGGCGTGCGGCGGAGCTTATAGAACGTGCAGTCGGGACACCACGCTTCGGGATCGAATCCGGAGGTGCCGGCGATCGGCAGCACGTCGCGGTGGCCGCAGCATTCCGGACCATCTTCGGGCGGACGGCGCCAGCGGCACGACTTGAATTTGGCGACGGCCGGCGTCCACGTCGTCTCGGTCGTCGGCGCCGCGTCGGCAGGCGCGGGCGAGGGTCCGGGCGACGTGGGCGAAAACGGATCAGACATTGCTTCCTTACTTATTGTAAGCGAACGCCGACGGCCTTTTCCAGGAACGCGAGCGCACGCCGCTCCTCCGGCGCGACCAGCGTGATCGCGTGGCCTACCTCATCGGCCCGGCCGGTGCGGCCGACGCGATGCACGTAGGTTTCTGGCGAATCGGGCACCTCGTAATTGATCACCGTGTGAATGCTGTCGATGTCGAGGCCGCGCGCCGCGATGTCGGTGGCGACGAGCACCTTGAATCGCCCGCCCTTGAATCCCTCGACGGCGATGCGCCGCTGATCCTGGCTGCGATCCGCATGCAGCGCCACGCACTGGACGCCGGCGGCGGCGAGCTGGCGCGCGAGTCGATCCGCGCCGATCTTCGTGCGCGAGAAGACGAGCACCGGACCCTTGGGCCGTCGCAGGTGCTCGATCAGCCACTTCAGTTTTTCGCCCGACGGCATCTGCTCGATCTGATGCGTGATCGACTGCGCCGGCTTGCTGCGCTGCCCGACCTGCACGTACTTCGCGTTGCGCGTGATCACGAGCGCATCCCGCACCACGTCGTTCGGCATCGTCGCCGAAAAGAGCAGCGTCTGGCGAACAGCGGGCAGCTGCTCGATGATGCGGCGGACGTCGGGCCAGAAGCCCATGTCCATCATGCGGTCGGCTTCGTCGAGCACGAGCAGCTCGATGCCGGTGAGGTCCGCGTTCTGCTGCCGCATGTGATCCATCAGGCGGCCGGGCGTGGCAACGATGATGTCGACGCCCGCCTTGAGCGCGCGCTCCTGCGGCCCCATTTCGACGCCGCCGTAGACGGCCGCGCTCGTCACCTGCGTGTGATAGGCCAGACCGTGAATCTCGTCTTCGATCTGCACGGCGAGCTCGCGCGTCGGCGCGAGGACGAGCACGCGCGACTTGCCGACGCTCGGCTGGAAGCCTTGCGCGCCGTCGACGCCGACGTTCAGCAGTTTCTGCAGCGTCGGCACGACGAAGGCGGCCGTCTTGCCGGTGCCGGTTTCGGCGCACGCGATGAGATCGTCGCCGGCGAGCGCGAGCGGGATGACGGCGCTCTGAATCGGCCGCGTCTCGGCCCAGCCGAGATCGCGGACGCCTTCGAGCAGCCGCGGATCGAGCGCGAGCGCGCTGAACGCGACCGGTGCGGCGTCGACGTCGATGGGCTCGAGCGCTGGAGTCGAGTTGGCGGCCGGTGCGGGCTTGGGCGCCTGCGCGTGCGAGGCGCCGCGGCGCGGACTTCGACGCCGTCGGCGTGGTCCGTTGCCCGTGTGATGATGATCGGTTGTGTTGGAGTTCAAACTGTTGCGGCTAGCGCGCGCGGAACGTGATGATGCCACGCACTGGATCGTACGGCGAAACGCCGACGGTGACCCGGTCCCCCGGCACGACTTTGATGCGGAAGCGGCGCATGCGGCCGCTGAGCTGGGCCAGCACCTCATGGCCCGCGTCGCACTGCACGCGGTAGAGGCCACCGCTGTGCACCGCGACGACGGTGCCTTGCATGTCGATCAGATCGTCCTTGCTCAAATGCTAGCAGTCCTTTCTGACAAACATTGTGCCACATTGTCGTGATCACCGCCAATGTCCTTCGACGAAGAACCAGCCGCGGCGCTCGTGCTGCCAGTGCGGCGCGACCCACACGGCGTGCGGCCGCGGCGGCATCATCCAGCGGCCGGCGGTCCACGCGTAGGCTCGGCCGTCCCACACGTAATAACCCGGCACCCAGATGTAGCCCGGGCCCGGCGCCACGACGCGCGCCTCGACCCGAGCCGCCGGCGGAGCGACGCGAACGTAGATGCGCTCGTGCGGCGACGCGCACGCGACGGCGGCCGTCATCACGATCCCGAGGCAGGTGGAGATGAGCGTCTTCTTCACGATGGCCCTCCTGCCTGAATAGACCGGAGTCGCCGTGAAAGGTTACAGCGCGCGGACGGCGTCCTCGACCGTTTTTGCCAGCGCCTCGTAGTCGTCGCCGGCCAGCCGCAGCGGCGCGCCGAAGGCGACGCGCACGCGTCCCGGCTTCGCCATCGACCACCCGGTGCGCAGCACGTTCTGCAGGCCGTCGATGCGCACGGGGACGATCGGCACCTCGAGACGCGACGCGATCATGCCGACGCCCGGACGGAAGCGTTTGATCTCGCCGCTCTCGCTGCGTTCGCCTTCCGGAAAGATCAGCACCGAAAAGCCGTCGCCGAGGATGTCGCCGATGTAGCGCAGCGTCTGGCGCGCGCCGGCTTCGCGCTGCGGCAGCGGAAAGGCGTTGAAGAACAGCGCGGCCAGGTAGTAGTTCAGCGAGTTGGTGAGCCACGCCGCGCGGCCGTACTGCTCGGGGAAGAAGTGCGCCTTGAAGAATTCTTTCGCCATCGCCGGCGCGACGCGGTAGCGCAGCGGCGACGGCAGCGCCGCGAGGATCACCGGCGTGTCCATGTGGCTCTGATGGTTCGCGGCGAAGATCACCGGCCCGTCGATCGCTGCGAGGTGCTCGCGTCCGTCGACGCGCAGCCATGCGAAGGCGCGCGTCAGCGGCAGCAGCCACGTGGGCAGGCTGACGCGGCGCACGGCGCGCGCGAGCACGCCGCGGTTCCACGACGGAAAGTCCACCGGCTCGGCGGGCGCGACGTCGCTCGCCGCCGACTGCTGGACGAGCGTCCGCAATTGACCGAGGTCGCGCGCTTCGGAAAACGCACGCTCGTCGATCCGCGTCTGGAAGGCGTCCTCGAGGGCGACCATCAGCTCGACGCGATCGAGCGACGTCAGCCCGAGCTGGTCGAGCGAATAGTCGGCCGGGATGTCGGTGCGGCCGGCGTACTTCGCGAGCAGGGCCTGCAACTGGTCGGCGCCGCGCGCCGCGGCCGGCGAGACCGTCGCGCCGCTCTTGACCCAGTCGCGAATCGCCGCGCGCTTCAGCTTTCGCGTCCCTTCGGTGCGCGGCAGCTCGGGCTCGGGCCACACGAGCGCGCGCCGGATCTTCTGATGATCCTGCAACTGCGCGTTGGCCTCGCGGACGACCGCCTCCACATCCGTGCCCGGCTCGACGACGAGCACCGCGTGGACGCGCTCCTCGGATCCGATCGCCGCACCGACGACGGCCGCGTCCTTCACGCCGTGAAGGTGGGTGAGCACGCGCTCGACGTCTTCCGGAAAGACGTTCAACCCTTCCGGCGTGACGATCATCTCTTTCTTGCGCCCGCGGATGTAGAGCTGACCGTCGGCGCCGATCTCGCCGATGTCGCCGGTGTGGAACCAGCCGCCCTCGAACGCCTGCGCCGTCTCGGCGGCGGCATGGTAGTAGCCCTGCGTCACGTTCTCGCCGCGCACGAGGATCTCGCCGTCCGCCGCGATCTTCATCTCGACGCCGGCGATCGGCTTGCCGACCGATCCCGATTTCGTCGCGAACGGATGATTCAGCGTGACGATGGGCGCCGTCTCCGTCAGCCCGTAGCCCTGGATCACGACGAAACCGATTTCCTTCCAGAACGCTTCGAGCTCGCTGTCGAGCGGCGCCGCGCCGACGACGAACGCCCAGAACTTGAAGCCGAACATCGCGTGGATGCGGCGGTAGATCCACCATCGGATCGCCACATGCTTGCCGCTCGGCTGAAACGCTTGCGCGCCGTCCTGCGGCGCGAGGTGGCCGGACAAGCCGACGCGCGAGACGTGCTCGCGCAGCACGTCGAGGATCTTCGGCACGGAGACGAGGACGGACACGCGGCGTTTCTTGATCTGCTCGATGATTTCGAGGGGATTGTAGCCGCGCATGAAGACGACGGTGCCCGCGAGCATCGGCGGGATGAAGGTGGCCATCGCCTGGCCGAACATGTGGCTCAGCGGCAGCAGATTCAGGAATCGCAACGGGTAAAACGGCGTGCCCCACTTGCGGTACTTGATCACCTCGCGCTCGACCGGGACGATGTTCGCCAGCACGTTGCGGTGCGTGATGACGACGCCCTTCGGCTCCGCGGTGGCGCCGGACGTGAAGATGATCTCCGCGATGTCGTCGCGCGCGATCGGCACGTCGGGCGGATCGCCGTCGCGCCACTCGTGTTCGTGCAGCTTCCAGATCGGCGCGTTCGGCACGGTCCCGCGGGCGGCGTCGAGCGGCGGCACGTCCTGACCGACGAGCACGAGCCTGGCCGCGACGATCGCGGCCACGCGGACGACGAAGTCGGGCGACGCGCGGTAGTCGATCGGCACGACGACGACACCGACGAGCAGACAGCCCCAGAACGCGACGATCCACTCGGGGCGGTTCTCGCTCCAGACGACAACGGTGTCACCTTTGCGTAAACCGGTGGCGTGGAGATGCGCGGCGAAGCCCCGGGCGGCGCGTCCGACCTCGCCGTACGTATAGGCGCGGCTGCGAAAGCCGTCGTCGTGGACGAGGAACTCGCCGCGCGCGAGCGACAGATCGCGGAAAAAGTCAATCAGCGTGTCGCGAGCCACGAGTGCACTATGATATACGGCCGCGATGCGGATCTTTCTCACTGGAGCGACCGGCTACATCGGCGGCGCCGTACTCGACGCGCTCGTGCGCGCCGGCCACGACGTGACGGCGCTCGTGCGCACGAACGAGAAAGCGAAGCGTGTCGGCAAACGCGGCGCGCATCCGGTCATCGGCAATCTCGCCGAGCCGGACTCGTTCAAGGGCGCGGCGGAGGCGCAGGACGGCTACGTCCACACCGCGTTCGACTACTCGGCGAGCGGCGGACCGGCGGTGGATCGCATCGCGATCGACGCGCTGCTGGCGGCGGCCCGGCGGCCGCGCACGGCCGGCGCGGCGTCGCCGCAGAAGCGGTTCGTCGTCTACACGTCGGGCGTGTGGGTGCTGGGCAAGACACCGGAGCCGGCGGCGGAGGACGCGCCGATCAACCCGATTGCGATGGTCTCGTACCGGCCGGAGCACGAGCGCATCGTGCTCGACGCCGCGACCGATCACCTGCGGACGGTCGTCGTCAGGCCGGGCGTCGTGTACGGCGGCAGCCACGGGATCGTCGCGGACATGTTCAAGTCGGCGAGCAACGGCCTCGTGCGCGTCATCGGCGACGGCAACAACCACTGGCCGTGCGTGTACGACCGCGACCTCGCGGATCTCTACGCGCGGCTCGCCGCGCGCGAGGATGCCGCCGGCGTGTTCCACGCCAACGACGAAGCGGACGAGCGCGTCAACGACATCGTCGACGCGATCAAGCCGTACTTGCCGGTCAAGCCGGATGTGCGCTACGTGCCGATCGAAGAGGCCCGCGCGAAAATGGGCCCGTACGCCGACGCATTGGCGCTCGATCAGATCGTTCGGAGTCCGCGCGCGCGCGCCCTGGGATGGACACCGACCCTGCATTCGGTCGGCGGCAACGCGGCTCGCTTGCTCGAGGAGTGGCGCGGGCGCAACTGACAGGTCTCAAGGCTCAAGTCTCAACTGTCGACGGGTGCTTTCGCAGCGGGTGCGAGCACTGACGGCTGATCGGCCACGGGCGAGGACGCGACCTCGCGCAGGTCGGCGGCGCTCGGTTTGGGCGCGGGCAATTCGCCGGCGACGACGGCGTCGATGAGGCCGTAGTCGAGCGCGCTCTGCGCGTCGAGGTAGAAGTCGGTGCGCTTCGTGTCCTTGATGATCTGGCGCAGCGGCTTGCCCGACCGGACCGACAGAATCTTGTAGATCTGATCCTGCATCTGTTTCAGCCGCTCGAGATGTTGCGCCGCGGCCGTCGTCGACTGCCACCCCGCCCACTTCGCCGGCTCGTGAATCATGATCCACGAGTGCGGGAACGCCAGCCGCCGGCCGTCGCTCGCCGCCTGCAGCACGATCGATCCCATCGAGTACGCCATGCCCTGCACGACGATCGTGACCTCGATGCCGCGGCTGACGATGTGGCGGACGACGTCGTGGATGGCGAGGCCGTCGGTGACGTTGCCGCCCGCGCTGTTGATGTACAGCGTCATCGGACGGTTCCCGTCGCTCGCCAGTTCGCGCAGCCGCTCGATGCACTGGCGCGCGGTGTCTTTCTCGATATCGCCGATGAGATAACAGTCGCGGAGGCGTTCGCCCGCTTCGCGCCGCAGTTGCGCACGCACCGCGTCGACGAGCTCGGCGATCAATCGATCGCTCAACTCACCCATCACGCTCAATTATCGCATCGGTCCGAGCTCAGCCGGAGGCGCTACGGCATGGCGGGCATGAGATAGAAGGCGATGGTCAGGATGAGATACACCGACAGCAGCAGGAGCCCCTCGACCCAGTTGCTCTCGCCGTCGACGACGACCATCGCGGTCGCGAGCACGGACACCGTGATCGCCGTGATCTCGAGCGGGCTCAGCACGAGCGACATCGGACGACCGAGCACCCACGAGTAGAGGACGAGCAGCGGCCCGACGAGCAGCGCGATCTGCGCGCTGCTGCCGACGGCGATCTCCACCGCCAGCGTCATCTGATCGCGCCGCGCCGCGGCCACCGCGGAATAGTGCTCCGCCGCGTTCCCGATCAGCGCGATGACGACGACGCCCGCGAACAGCTCGGTGAAGCCGAAGCGCGCGAGCGCCGGCCCGATTCCGCGCACGAGGATCTCCGCCTGGATCGTCGTCAGCACCGTGGCGACGGCGAGCAGCGCGACGGCGGCGCCGGTGGAGAGCGCGGCGTCTCCCGCCGGCCGCGGATGCGTCGAGCGGAACAGGTCGCAGTGCGCCGTGAACGAGTAGATCAGGCTGCCGGCGTACGCGACCATCAGCACGAGCGCGCTCCAGAAGCTGAGACGATCGATGATCGCCGGCCGCGGTCGCAGGCTGCCGTACAGCGCGAGATCGAACACCGCCGGCAGCACGAGGGCGACAACGGCGAGGAACAGCATCGACGCGGTGTTGGTCGCCGCCGTGCGGTGGAACTGCTGCGACTTCCGTCCGAGACCTCCGGCGAAAAACGCCAGGCCGAGCACCAGGAGCAGGTTGCCGACGATGCTGCCCGTGATCGATGCCTTGACGAGCGACACGTGCTGGTTGTTCAGCGCGACGATGCCGATGATCAACTCGGCCGCGTTGCCGAAGGTCGCGTTGAGGAAGCCGCCCCACGCGGGGCCCGCGCGGTCCGCGAGCTGCTCGGTGCCGAGGCCGATCAAGCCGGCGAGCGGCACCAGCGAGATCGCGGCGGTGACGAAGATCCACGACGAGCCGGGAGCGAGCGCCACCAGCAACCAGCACGCCGGTGCGAGCACCGCGAGCAGGTTGAGGCGGTTGGCGGCGAGGGCGCGCAGCAATCAGTCTCCGAACTGCTGCTGGTCCTCGTCGTCGGCCCCGGGCAGCAGATCGAAGAAGGCGTCGAGGCTGCGGTCGAGCGCGCGGCGCAACTGCGGGATGGTGCCGTCGAAGGTGTGGAGCGTGAGCCCGGCGGTCGTGCCGTCGGCGAGCTTCAGCGTCGCGTCGTCGACGCCTTTCAGGGTGTCGACCGGGATCAGACGAACGCCGTAGACGAGCGTGTATCGCGCCATATCGGGATTGTACTTACAGCAGGGTCCTCGCCGCGGCGACGGCCTCGTCGAGGTTGGTCACGGTGCCGTCCATTTGCTTCTCGTACACGGCTTTCACGATTTCGCCGACGCGAGGACCGGGTGGGACGCCCAGCGCGACCACGTGGCGTCCGAGGAGGATCGGCGGCGGAGGGCGATGCTCGACGCCGAGCCGGCGCGCCCGCTCGAGAAACCAGTCCATCGCGCTGCAGTCGAAGCGGCCCGGCTTGCGTCCTTCGCAGTCCGACTTGGCGACGCGCGCGAGCAGCTCGAGGTCCACTTTCTGCGCGAGCCGCCGGAACGCGCCGTCGCGGACTTCGTCGCGCACCTTGTACCAGGATCCCGGCTTGAGGTGCTGCGCCGTCATCCCGAGCACTTGCTTTCTGACGTCGTAGCCGTCGAACGAGTGCACGTTCAGGCGATCGAGGAACGCCGCGGCCGGCGCAACGCCCTGCTCTTCGTGGTCCATCGATCGAATCCGTCCGTCGATGAACGCCGTCGTCGCCGGCTTGCCGAAGTCGTGGCAGACGGCGCCGAGCATCACCGCGATCTGTTCGGGACGCGACAGGCCGTCGAGCCGCGTGCGCGCCTCGTCGACGACCTGCAGCGTGTGGACCCACACGTCGCCTTCGGGATGCCACTCGTGCTCCTGCTCGCAGCCCACGAGCGCGTTCAGCTCCGGCCACAGGCGCGCGACGACGCCGAGATCGAGCGCGACGCTGAATCCGATCGACGGGCGCGCGGCGAACAGCAGCTTCTCGAATTCGCCCCAGATGCGTTCTGCCGGCAAATCGTCGAGCGCGATGGCGCGGCACAGCGTTTTCGTCGCCTCGTCGACCGTGAACTGCAGGCGCGCGGCGAACTGCACCGCCCGCAGCACGCGCAGGCTGTCGTCGGGGAACGTCGCCGGATCGACGACGCGAAGCAGGCGGCGGCTGATGTCGCCGCGGCCGTCGAACGGATCGAGGTATTCGCCGGTGAGCGGATCCCACGAAATAGAGTTGACGGTGAAATCGCGCCGCCGCGCGGCGTCGGCGATGGACATATCCGGGTCGCCGATGACGAGGAAGCCTTTGTGTCCGCGCCCCGCCTTCGAATCGCGCCGCGGCAGCGACACGTCGAGCGGTCCGAGCTTGTAGACCTGGAAGCTCTCGCCGACGGTTTCGACCTTGCCGAACGAGTCGAGGATCCGCCGCACGCGATCGGAGGGGAGCGCGAAGATCTCGAGATCGATGTCGGTGGTGTCGCGGCCCATCAGGCGATCGCGGACCCAGCCGCCGACGACGAGCGCGCGGCCGCCTGCCGCGTGGACCGCCTGCGCGATGGCGGTCGCGCGTTCGAGCGGCGTCATCGCACCGGTTGGCGCCCGAAGCGCTTCACGATTCGGTCCGTGTACCCGGGCGCGATCGCGTTCAGCCACACGAGCGCGCGCGTCTTCCGCATCGGATAGACCTCCGGCACCGGATGCGCGATCGCGCGCGCGATCGCCTCCGCCACCTCCGACGGCGTCTGGTGCGGACCCGCACGCGAGATCGTCGTCCCCGTTTCCCGAGACATGACGTCGAAGAACTCGGACGTCGTCGACGCGGGGTACACCACGCTGACGTGGATTGGCGAACCGGTGACTTCGGCGCGCAGGCATTCGGCCATCCCGACCTGCGCGAACTTCGTGGCGGAGTACGCGCCCATGTACGGCACGCCGCGCTTGCCGACGATCGACGAGACGACGATCAGATGGCCGGCGTTCTGCCGGCGGAAGACGGCGAGCGCCGCGCGCGCCGCGTAGAAGGTGCCCATGTAGTTGACGTCGACGAGCTTGCGCATCTGATCGGGCGTCACCTCATCGATCGCGCCCGCGACGCCGAAGCCCGCGTTGCACATCATGACGTCGAGGCGTCCGAAGCGCGCGACGGTCTCGGCGACGAACCGCGTCATGTCGCCTTCCGCGGTGACGTCGGCGACGATGGCGAGCGCCTGGCCGCCGGCCGCGCCGATCTCGGCGGCGGCCGCGTCGAGGTGATCGCGGCGGCGCGCGCAGATCGCGACCGCGGCGCCGTCGCGCGCGAGGCGGACCGCCGTCGCGCGGCCGATGCCGGCCGAGGCGCCGGTGATGGCGATGACACGCATGGCGACAGCTTACCGCGAGAGCGGATAGCGGTAAGCTACAGCCCGTGGATCCCGCCATCCGGCTGTTGCGCGAGCTCGTCGCGATCAACTCCATCAACCCGAGCCTCGTCCCCGGCGCGCCGGGCGAAGAAGCGGTGGCGGATGCGATTGCGTCCGAGATGCGCCGCATCGGTCTCGACGTCACCATCGATCTCGTCGCGCCCGGGCGACCGAATGTCGTCGGCGTCCTCGAGGGGAGGCAGCCCGGTCGCGCACTGATGCTGTGCGGGCACACCGACACCGTTGGCGTCTCTGGCATGAGCGATCCGTTCAGGCCGGTCGAACGCGATGGGCGGATCTACGGCCGCGGCGCGCAGGACATGAAGGCGGGCGTCGCCGCGATGATCGACGCCGCGCGGGTCGTCGCCGAGCGCGGACTGGCGGCGGGACGGCTGCTGGTGGCGGCGATCGTCGACGAAGAACATTCCAGCATCGGCGCCGACGCGCTCGTCGCCAGGTGGCGGGCGGACGCCGCCATCGTCACGGAGCCGACGGACCTCGCGATTGCGATCGCGCACAAAGGCTTCGAGTGGATCGAGGTGGAGGTGCTCGGGCGCGCGGCGCACGGGAGCCGGCCGGCCGAGGGGCAGGACGCGATCCTGCGGCTCGGACGCGTGCTCGCGGAACTCGAAGCGCTCGATCGCGCGCTGCAGGCGCGCCCCGCGCACCCACTGGTCGGGACGGGGTCGCTGCACGCATCGTTCATCGAAGGCGGGCGAGAGCTGAGCAGTTATCCGGATCGCGCGACGCTGCAGCTCGAACGCCGGACGCTTCCGCACGAATCGCAGCAGCGCGCGCTGGATGACGTTCGCGGAATTCTGGATCGCCTCACGGCGCAGGATCCAACGTTCCGTGCGAGCGCGCGGTCGATGTTCGGACGCCCGGCGTATGAAATCGCCGCCGATCATGCGCTGCCGGCGACGCTCGCGGCGTCACTCGCCGCGGTGGGCGGTGCGCCGACGCTGACGGGTGCGAGTTTCTGGGCGGACAGCGCCGTATTGGGTCACGCCGGTACTCCGTCGGTCTTGTTCGGGCCTGGCGGTGCCGGTCTGCACTCGATCGAAGAGTACGTGACGATTGCAGACGTCCTGGTGTGCCGGGATACGTTGGTCGAGATGACGCGGCGTTTCTGCGGAGAGCCGCGCCCGGGTCGCGGGTGATGACGCTAACCCGGACCCGGCGCGTTTATGCTCGATTCATTCGCGCGCTGTCGGGATCGACTACGCGATCCGCCTGGCACTGACGAGCTTTGGGCGCACGATCGCGTGCCGCCGCGCATCGCCGCGAACGGTCACGGTGGGTGGCGTTTCCGTGAGCTCCCAGCCGGCGGTTTGATGACCGCAGGAGACACACCGCAGGAACATGCGTTCCTGTTCGAACTGCAGCAGTGTGTCGTGGCCATGCAGCCCGCACAGCATCTGACGTAGCCGCTCGGCGAATCGCCCAATCACTCCGGCGTCCGCGTGCAATCCGCCCGCGTCGACATGAATCGCGTTGGCCGAGTGCAAACTCTCCGTGGTGACCATCTCTCCTGCTCCTCCCGCCATCACAGGTCCCATCGTTAAAGACGCTGCGGGCGCTCCCTGCGGTTCAGGTGAGTTCAAGAGACGTGCCGTGCTGAGCCTTTTGAGGCTAAGTGACAGCGTCGCGAGGAGTTTGAGGTGCAGGCGCTGCGGACGAGTTTCGAGACATCGTGTCCACTGCCGAAACAGTGGTAGCGCGTTACCCAGCCGTCTCCCCGAGGATTCCGCGTATGACGAACATGACGTTCGCAGGGCGCTCGCCCAGCCGCCGCATGAAGTAAGGGAACCATTCGCGGCCGAACGGAACGTAGACGCGGACGCGGTAGCCGTCGCGGACGAGGGCCTGCTGCAGGTCGCGGCGGACGCCGTACAACATCTGGAACTCGAACCGATCGCGCGCGACGCCATGTTCGTCTGCGTACCTACGCGTCAGCTCGATCAGCTTCGGGTCGTGCGTCGCGATGGCGGGGTAGTGTCCGTGCACGAGCAGCAGGCGCAGTTCGCGCGCGTAGGCGGCGTCGACATCTGATTTCTTCGCGTACGCGACGCTCTTCGGCTCTTTATACGCGCCTTTCACGAGGCGGACGCGCGCGCCGAGCGCGTTCAGCCGCTCGAGATCCTTCTCGGTCCGGTACAGCGCCGATTGAACGACGACGCCGATCTGGCGGTGACCCTGCTGCCAGAGCGTTTCGAAGATCTCGAGCGTCACGTCGGTGTAGGGCGAGTTCTCCATGTCGATGCGCACGAAGAACCCGGCGGGCTCGGCGCGTTCGAGGATCTTGCGGAGGTTGTCGACGCCGCTCGCCTTGTCGACGTCGAGACCGAGCTGCGTCAGCTTCAACGAGACATTGCGCTCGATCCCCGATGCGACGATGGTGTCGATGACTTTGAGGTAGGCGCGCGTGGCCGCGTCCGCCTCCTCGAGGTTCGTCACGCTCTCGCCGAGCAGATCGAGCGTGACGAGCAGGCCGCGCGACTGCGCGTTGGACGCCGCCTCGATCGCTTCCTGCACCGTTTCGCCGGCGACGAAGCGGCGCGCGAAGCTGGTCGGCTTCCGCATGCCGTAACGCGACGCGAGTCGCTTGAGAAGGCGGCTGTGTGCGAGCGTGTGGAAAAAGGCTTTCGACGCGGTATCCAGCATTCAGTGGGTCCGGCCCGTGGTGACGAGCAGGTGCTCGATCGTCCTCGCGTAGTAGCGAAGCACGGTCCGTTCGCGGACGCGGAACCGTCCGCGCTCCGCGACGATGACGCCGCGGGTTTCGAGCGGCTCGGCGGCTTCGTCGATCGCCTGCCGTCCGCTGGTGACGCCGAGGTTCGCGTGGCGCACGGCGAGCTCGTCGAGCAGATGGTCGATCCGCGACTCGAGATCGCGGCGCGTGATCGACGGACGCATGGCCGCGGCGAAGACGGCGGTCGGGAGCACTTTGTAGAGCGCGCCGATGCGGCCGCGGACCAGGCGCGCGAGCTCGAGCACTTCGGTGCGCGACTGGCCGTCGCGGTCGCCGATCGCGATCGGCGCGCCGAAGGTGACGAACGCGCGCGAGCGGTAGCCGACGGCGTAGCGCACCATTTCCGCCAGCTCGCGCGTGAACGGCCGCTGCCGCTTCTTCACCTGCTGGTGCGCGAGGATGTGATCCTCGAGGACGAGGTCGTACGCGATCGCGACCGGCACGATGACGAGGTCGGCGCAGCCGGCGCTCAGCGCGGCCTGCAGCAGGCCGGTCTTTGCCGCCTTCAGCTCGCCGCTGTAGCTGCGTCCCCCTTCGGGATAGAAGAAGAGGTCGTGCTTCTTGAGGATCTCCGCGACGTACGCCTTCAGCGTGATCAGGTACGCCGGATCTTTCGTATTGCGCCGGATCGGAATCGCGCCCGTGACGTGCTTGTGCAGCAGGCCGAGCGGTCCGCCGAACAAGTTGATGCCGGCGGCGATGAGCGGCGGGCGGATGCCGTTGTCGTCGAGCACGAGCGGTTCGACGAGATAGTCGGTGTGGCTCTTGTGGTTCGACGCGTACACGACGCGATGCGTGCGCACCGCCTCCTCGGCGAAGTGCAGCTGCTCGTGCTTGCGTTCGATCTTTCTCAGGATGGGATAAAGCGGATGCTGGAGCGCGCGATAAATCGGGTACCGCTGCGTCGTGCGGAGTTCGTCGAGAATGGCATGCACCTTCTCGCGGGCTCGCGCGCCGCTGTCGCCGTAATCGCCGCGCAGATACTTCAGGACCTCTTCGCGCGCGAGTACGGCCTGGGAGATCTCATCGTGCATGAGCCGTCGAGAGCGACTATAGCGCCTTACACACCGCGTCGGCAAACGCCAGCGTCGACGCGGTGCCGCCCAGATCACGTGTGCGGATCTGACGTGCGCCGAGGACGGCGCCGAGCGCCCGCATGATCCGATCGGCCGCCGCCCCTTCGTCGATGTGCTGCAGCATCAGCACCGCCGACAGCAGCAGCGCCGTCGGGTTCGCGATCTGTTTCCCCGCGATGTCGGGCGCGCTGCCGTGCACCGCTTCGAACACGCCGATCTCCGTCCCCAGGTTCGCCGCGCCGACGACGCCGAGGCCGCCGACGAGTCCGGCGCAGAGATCCGACACGATGTCGCCGTACAGGTTCGGCAGCAGCAGCACGTCGAACTGTCCGGGGTTGACGACGAGGTGCATGCACGCGGCGTCGACGATCCGCTCGTCGTACGCGATGTCGGGGAAGTCGCGCGCGACGCGCCGGGTGCACTCGAGGAACAGCCCGTCGCTCAGCTTCATGATGTTCGCCTTGTGAATCGCCGTCACACGCTTGCGGCCGTGCCGCCGCGCGTGGCGGAAGGCGAACTCGGCGATGCGCGTCGACGCACGCTCGGTGATGATCTTCAGGCTCTCGACGACCCCGGGGACGACCTGATGCTCGAGGCCGGCGTACAGATCTTCGGTGTTCTCGCGCACGATGACGAGGTCGACCGCTTCGAAGCGCGCGTCGACGCCGGGCAGGTTCCACACCGGCCGCAGGTTGGCGTAGAGATCGAGCGCCTTGCGCAACCCGACGTTGACGCTGGTGAACCCTTCGCCGATCGGCGTGGTCACCGGTCCCTTCAACGCCACCTTGTTGCGGCGGATCGAATCGATGAGCGCGATCGGCAGCGTCTGCCCCGTGCGCTCGACGGCAACCACGCCGGCGTCGTGCTGCTCCCATTCGATCGACACGCCGGAGGCGTTCACGATGCGGATGACGGCCTCCGTCACTTCGGGACCGATGCCGTCGCCGGGAATCAACGTAATCGTGTGCTTCATTCGTAGACGTACCAGAAGAGGAGAACGGCGGCGAGCGCGAGGTTCACCGGCACGGCGATCGAGGCGGGCACGCGCGACACGGCCGCGAGCCCGGCGACGATCAGCATCAGCACGACGATCGCGGCGCGCATGACGAACGCGCGCGGCGGCGGACCGACGAACTTGATGACGACGAGGCTGACGAGCACGACGCCGCCGCATCCGAACGCGACGGAGGAACGCTGCAGCGCATCGCCCAGCACCACCGGCAGCATGTCGGCCAGCCACACGACGAGCGCGGCCAGCGCGGCATACCTCACGACGACCATCCGACTATTATTGCAGCTTGCTCGACCTGGACACCATCGTCGCGCACGTGATCGATGCGGTCGGCGCGAGCGACGCGGTCGATCCCGTCGCCGTCCGCTTTCTGCTGTCGCAGTACGCCGCGACCGGCCGCGACGACCTGTCCGCGATCGTCGGCGCGGCGCTCGGCCGTGCGCTCGGGCAGCACGAGGGCGACCGATCGACGCCAGCGGAGTGGCTGCAGCTGTTCGCCGACGCGGCGGTGTGGTCCGACGACGAGCAGATCCGTGCGGCGACCGCGCAGCGGCTCGCGGGCGCGGACGGCGGCGCGGCCGACGCGATCGACGCGGCGCTGCAGGCGTCCGCGGCGCTCGGCGACGGCGCACGGCTGTCGTCGCTGGTCGACGACCTCGAGCGCCTCATCGGCCGCGGCTACGAACCGGGCGACGGCGTCGAGGCGGCCGATCAGTTCGCCGTGGCCTCGGCCTTGCTGACCGCATTCGAGATCACCGGCCGGTTGCCGTACGCGATGCTGGCCGAAGAGCTCGTGCAGACGTCGCAGCGTCGCGGCGCGGCGCACACCGACGCCGCGTCGGCGTGCCGCGCCGCGCGCGTGCTGTGCCGCCTGGCGTCGCTGCACGCCGACGAGGCGTACGTCGGCGCGGCGGTGGTCGCTGGCGGCGCCGACTACCGCGGCGACGCGCAGCGGCTGCTCGACGACTACGCGCCGCGCGCGCTCGAGACGCCGCGCGACGCGGCGCTCTACGGCCTCGCGCTCGCGCATTGGCTCGGTCTGCACTAGAATTCTGCACACGTTTATGGATCGCGCGATTCTGCTGCCCGCCCTCAAGAACGTCGCCACCCGTCTTCGCATCGACTCGATTCGCTCGACGTCGGAAGCGGCCAGCGGTCATCCCACGAGCTGCTGCTCGATGGCGGATCTCACCGCGGCGCTCTTTTTCGCCGAGATGCGCTTCGATCCGAAAGATCCGCACAACCCGGACGCCGACCGGTTCGTGTTGTCCAAAGGCCACGCCGCGCCGATTCTCTACGCCGCGTGGGCCGAAGCGGGCGCGTTTCCGCGCGAAGATCTGCTGAAGCTGCGCACGATCGGATCGGATCTCGAAGGACATCCGACGCCGCGGCTGCCGTTTGTCGACGTCGCCACCGGATCGCTCGGACAGGGCATCTGCGCCGCGATCGGCAGTGCGCTCAATGCGCGCCGGATGAAGTCGTCGTACCGCACGTACGTGCTGCTCGGCGACGGCGAGAGCGCCGAAGGATCGGTCTGGGAGGCCGCCGACGTCGCCGCGATGGACGGCCTCGACAACCTGTGCGGCATCACCGACGTCAACGGTCTCGGCCAGAGCCGCGCCACGATGTGGCAGCACGACATGGAGCAGTTCGCGCGCCGGTGGCGTGCGTTCGGCTGGCACGCGATCGTCATCGACGGCCACGACATGAGCGCGATCCTCGACGCGTTCGCCGAAGCGCGTGCGACGAGCGGTCAGCCGACGATGATCCTCGCGCGCACGATCAAGGGCAAAGGGGTCTCGTTCGTCGAAGGAAAAGACGGCTGGCACGGGAAGGCGTTCAAGAAGGGCGAGGAGATGGATCGGGCGCTCGCCGAGCTCGAGACGCAGTTCGTGCCGGTGCCGGCCGACGGTCCCGCCGCGAATCTCGCGGCGCACATCGCCAAGCCCGCGCCGCGTCCGCACGCGGTCGAGACCGCGAAGCCGGTGGCGCCGCCCGCGTACACGCTGGGCGATCAGGTCGCCACGCGCGAAGCGTACGGCGTGGCGCTCGCCAAACTCGGCGACGCCGACCCGCGCATCGTCGCGCTCGACGCGGACGTGAAGAACTCCACGTTCAGCGACAAGTTCGAGAAGGTGCATCCCGAGCGCTTCTACGAAAACTTCATCGCGGAGCAGGTGATGGTCGGCTCGGCGATGGGCCTCGCCGCGCGCGGCGCGATTCCGTTCCCGTCGTCGTTCGCCTGCTTTCTGACGCGCGCGGCCGATTTCGTCCGCATGGCGGCGATCAGCAACGTGAACGTGAAGTTCGCCGGGTCGCACGCCGGCGTGTCGATCGGCGAGGACGGGCCGTCGCAGATGGCGCTCGAGGATCTCGCGATGTTCCGCGCCGAGCCGAACTACGCCGTCGTCTATCCGTGCGATGCCGTCAGCACCGAGCGGTTGATGGTGGAGATCGCGTATCACCCCGGGCCGGCGTACATGCGCACGAGCCGTCCGAAGACGCCGGTCATTTACGGCAACGACGAACCGTTCCCGCTCGGCGGCCTCAAGGTGCTGCGGCAGAGCGCCGACGACGTGGCGACGGTGATTGGCGCGGGCGTGACGCTGTTCGAAGCGCTCGCGGCGTACGATCGGCTGCGCGCGGAAGGGACGTCGATCCGCGTGATCGATCTGTATTCACTCGCGCCGATCGATCGCGCCGGTCTCGTGGCCGCCGCGAAGGGGACGGGCGGACGGTTGATCACGGTCGAGGATCATTACGCGGTAGGCGGGATCGGCGACGCGGTGGCCGAAGCGGTTGCCGACGCGGGCTTCACCGTGCATCGGCTCGCGGTGCGCGAGATCGCGCGCAGCGGAAAACCCGAAGAACTGCTCGATCGTTACGGGATCTCCGCCGCGCACATCGTCGACGCCGTTATTTCCGTCCGCGGCCGCGCGGCCCAGACTGGACGATCTGCTTGACCTTCGCCTGCTGATCCGGCGTCAGCACCTGCATCGCCTCGGCGATCACGTGCGCTTCCGCGACGGCGGCGTTGGCTTCCGCCTGCGCGACCTGCGCCGAGAGCTGCCGGATCTGATCGTCGGTCTGCCCGTTGATCTGCGCGGTCAACAGCGCGCGGCGCGCGTCGCCGATCTGTTTCATCACCGCTTCCATGTCGCTCCGGTGCGACTCGGCGATCGATTTGATCTGCGACTGCTGCGCGTCGCCCAGGCCGAGGCGTTGGGACGCGCGTCCAAGAAACATGGCCAGCGGGCCGCCGGGCCCGCCGAATCCGCCCGGACCCATCATGCCGCGGCCGTGCGGCGGCGGAGTCGGCGGATTGGTATTCTGAGCAGAGAGACCGGCGCCGCCCAGCGCGATCGCGAGGATCACGGCGCCTGCGCCGGCCGCGAGGGATGTCATTCGCAACGTCATGGTCGTGCCTCCTGTCTAACTGTGACGGGACCGCCGTGACGGCGGAATGAACCAATGGTGAAAAAAACGTGACGCCACGCGTGCTGGTCGTCGAGGACGAACCGAACATTCGCGAACTGGTCTGCTTGCATCTCGGGCTCGAAGGGTACGAATGCGAGCCGGTGGGCGACGGACGGCAGGCGCTGCAGCGCACCGAGCAGGAGCGGTTCGATCTCCTCGTCCTCGATCTGATGCTGCCGGGCCTCGACGGTCTCGCGCTGTGCCGCGCGGTGCGCAACGGCAAGCTGAATCACGACGTGCCGATCCTCATGCTGACCGCGCGCCGCGACGAGAACGACAAAGTGGTCGGCCTCGAGAGCGGCGCGGACGATTACCTGACCAAGCCGTTTGGCGTGCGCGAGCTCGTCGCGCGCGCGCGGGCGCTGCTGCGGCGTCCGCGTCAAACGCCCGCGGCCGCGAGCGTCGACGAGCTCGGCCCGGCGATCACCGTGCACGGCCTTGCGATCGATCCCGCGCGGCGCCGTGTGCGCGCGGACGGCAGCGACATCGAACTGACCGATCAGGAATTCCGGCTGCTGTATCTGCTCGCCACGCACCCAGGCATCGTGTTCAGCCGCGAAGCGCTGCTGGCGAAGATCTGGCGCGGCGATACGTTCGTCACGGTGCGGAGCGTCGACACGCTCGTGAAGCGCCTGCGGCGCCGCATCGAGCCGGATCCCGCGACGCCGAAGTATCTGCTGACGGTGTGGGGCGTCGGCTACAAATTCGCCGACGTGTAGGAGAGAAACGTCTAGCCGTCCTCCGGTGTCGGTGGCATCTGCCGCTTGTGGTCCGAGGCGCGCATCAATCGCTCGATGCGCATGGCAAGCGCCGGCGGCACGCCTTGCGCGCCGTCCTCGAGGTAGCGCTCGAGATTGGCGTAGGTGAATCCCATCTCCTCTTCGTCGGTCTGACCGAGCCAGAGCCCCGCGCTCGGCGCGCGATCGATGATCCGCTGCGGCACCTTGAGGTCCCTGGCCAGCGCCCGCACCTCGCTTTTCACCAGGCGTCCAAGCGGCAGGAGGTCGCAGCCGCCGTCGCCGTACTTCGTGAAGTAGCCGATCGCGAGCTCCGCACGGTTGCCGGTGCCGGGCACGAGGTAGTTCAGCGTGTTCGCCAGGTAATAGAGCGTCGTCATGCGCAGCCGCGGCTTCATATTCGCGAGCGGCACGCGTCCGCGCAGCGGATCGGCGGGTGCCGCCGGATGCATGTCGAGCGGCAGCGACTTCAGCGTGCCCTGCACGCCGGCCGCGAGCGCTTCGTACGTCGCCGTCAGATCGAGGCGCGCCACCGGCAGCGCGAACGTCTTCGCGACGAGCGCCGCGTCGGCTTCGTCCTGCGGGTCGCTCTGGCACGGGAGGATGGCCGCGAGGACGTGACCGGGCGCCGCGAGCTGCGCGAGCCGCGCGACGACCGCCGAGTCGGTCCCGCCGCTCAGGCCGACGACGAAGCCGCGCGCGCCGGCGGCGGAGAGCTGACGCCGCATCCAGGCGGCGAGGCGTTCAGGCTGCGACATGCCGTCGGATTTTATCGCGGAGCCGAACGGCGTCGCGCGGCGCGTGGCCGCCGGTGTCGTTGTTGAAGTACGCGTAGATGGCGCGTCCGCGCCTGGCGCACGCGGCGAGCCACGCCGCCCACTCCTCCAGCGTCGCGTCGCTGTAGCTCCCGCTGTACTTCTGCACGCCGTGGAAGCGCACGTAGACGAACGGACCGACGGCGTGTCGCCCCGACGCCGCGCCGGCCATGTCGTGCAGGCACAGCGCGACGCCGCGCCGCTCGAGCAGGGCGAGCGCCTCCGGCGCGTACCAGCTCGGATCGCGGAATTCGATCGCGTGCCGCCGCGTTCGCGGCAGCCGGCGCAGGAATGCGTCGAGCCGATCCAGATTCAACGGCCAGCGAGGCGGCAGCTGATAGAGGACCGGGCCCAGCGTGGCGCCGAGGCGTCTCGCTCGCGAGAAGAACAGCTTCAGCGGTTCGGCCGGGTCTTTCAGTTTCTTCATGTGCGTGAGGTAGCGGCTGGCTTTCACCGCGTACACGAACCCTGGCGGTGCGCGCCGCGCCCACGCCGCGAACGTCGTCGCGTCCGGCAGGCGATAGAACGTGTTGTTGATCTCGACGGTATCGAACCGCTGCGCGTAATACTCGAGCCACTGCGAGGCGGGGAGCCGGGCGGGATAGAAATCGCCTCGCCAGTGCTGATACTGCCACCCCGAACAGCCGATACGTATGTTAAGATCTGTGTGCATTTCCGCGTCACGCGCGGAGATCCCACTCACAATTCATCCGCTCTCAGTCAGGAGTATTTCGTGTCTCCTCGCACGTGGCCTCGCCGCCGTTTGTTGATCGCCGCCGCCATCGCGCTGGTTGCCGTCGCGCTCGCCGCCGCCGTGGTCGTGCGCGGACGCAGCGCCGCAGAAATCGCGGAGGTCCCCTTCTCGGACCTGCTGAGCCATCTTGACCGCGGCGCGGTCACCCATGTCGTCGTCACCGGCGACACGCTCGAGTTCACGCTCGCCGACGGCCACACGCTACGGACGACGACGCCGCCGAACTTCGTGACGGCGAATGCGGCGTTCGTGCCGGATCTGGCGAAGCGGCATGTACGGATCGACGTCAAGACCGCGAGCGAACAATCGGCGTTCAGCTATGGCGCGCTGTTTCTCGGCGTCGGCTTCGTCGCGCTGCTGGGGTTGACGCTCTATCGTGTCACCACCGGCCGCATTCCGGCGCTCGAAAGCAAGACACGCGAAGCGGATCCGGAAACCGCGACGGTCACGTTCGCGGACGTCGCCGGCGTCGACGAGGCCAAAGAAGAGGTCAAAGAGATCGTCGACTTCCTCCGCGAGCCGGAACGCTTCTCGGCCATCGGCGGCCGCATCCCGAAAGGCGTGCTCCTGGTCGGACCGCCCGGGACCGGCAAGACGCTGCTCGCACGCTCGATCGCGGGCGAAGCCAAAGTGCCGTTCCTGTTCGCGAGCGGCTCCGATTTCGTCGAGATGTACGCCGGCGTCGGCGCGTCGCGCATCCGCAAGCTGTTCCGCGACGCGCGCCGTCATCCCGCCTCCATCGTGTTCATCGACGAGCTCGACGCGGTCGGCCGCAGCCGCGGCGGCAACTCGCTGTCGCACGAAGAGCGCGAGCAGACGCTGAATCAACTGCTCGTCGAGATGGACGGCTTCGCACCGAACCAGGGGATCGTCGTCATCGCGGCGACGAACCGGCCCGACATTCTCGATCCCGCGCTGCTGCGGCCCGGCCGATTCGATCGGCAGGTCACCGTCGGCGCGCCCGATCTGAAGGGGCGCGAGCAGATCCTGAAGATCCACGCGAAGAAGGTGCCGCTGGCCGCGGACATCGACCTGCGTCAGATCGCGCGCGGCACGCCGGGGTTCTCGGGCGCGGATCTCGCGAACCTGATCAACGAGGCCGCGCTCTTCGCCGTCCGCAGCGGCCGCTCCATCGTCACCAACGGCGATCTCGACGAGGCGCGCGACAAGGTGCTGATGGGCGTCGAGCGCAAGTCGCTGACGATGAGCGAGCAGGAGCGCGTCACCTGCGCGTATCACGAGTCGGGCCACGCCGTCGTCGCGGCGCTGCTGCCGAACGCGGATCCGCTGCACAAGGTGACGATCATCCCGCGCGGCCGGGCGCTCGGCGTGACGATGCAGCTGCCGGAAGGCGATCGGCACACGCACTCGCGCGAGTACCTCGAAGCGCAGATCGCGATCCTCATGGGCGGCCGCATCGCCGAAGAGATCTTCCTGCGGCAGATGACGAGCGGCGCCGGCAACGACATCGAGCGTGCGACCGACATCGCGCGGCGCATGGTCTGCGAGTTCGGGATGTCGGCGCTCGGTCCGCTCGCGTATCGCACGTCCGGCAATCCGTGGGAAGCCGATCGCGGCGCCGGCTTCAGCGAAGCGACGGCGCAGCGCGTCGACGAGGAAGTGCGCGAGCTGGTGATGCGCGGCTACGAGACGGCACGCCAGGTGATCGCGAAGCACCGCGGCGCGGTGCGCGTCATGGCCGAGCAGTTGCTCGACGTCGAATCGCTCGACGCCGACGGCATCAAGCAGATCATCGCGAACGCCGCGTAATCAGACGATCGCTTCCGCGGCCGGAGACTCGGGCCACACCGGTTCCGGCCGCGCGACGTACCCCGCATGCGCGAGCCGCCGCTGGAAGAGCGCGGTCTCCGACGCCCAGAACAGCAGCTTCACCCACAGCCGCGCGGCGCCGCACACCGCCACCGTCGGCACGGCGCTCCACATCGAAGCCGCCGTGTTCGCCGCGACCGCCCGGCTCGCCACGGCGTCGACGCCGGCGAGCACCGCGTAGTCGAGCACGAACAGCGTCACGACCGCGAGCAGGTTCCGCCGGATGAAGGCCGCGGCGGCCGCGATCGCGGCGATCGCGCTCCGCCGGTCCTCGACGATCATCCGTATCCGCGCGTAATCGGCGACGACGGCGCAGACGCCGATCGCCGCAAATGCCGCAGCGGGTTGCCGGATGGCGAACAGCGCTTTGTAGACGACGAGCTGAACCGCGGCCAGGCGGAGAAACCGAAAGAAGAAGACGCCCGACGCCGCGAAGAAGCCGGCCTGACGCGTGGCGCGGTCGCGCGCGAAGCGATCGAGAACCCCGCCGCAGACGAAGAGCCACGTGATGACCACACACAGGTCCGGCACGCGCGACGCGAGCAGCATCAGCAGCGGCGCGTCGCTCGCGCCCGTCACCGTTTCCTGCGTCAGGTAGACCGCCGTCGGGAGGTCGCCGGTCGGCGGCAGCAGCGCGAGCTGCAGTCCGGCAACGATCGTGAGGACCCAGACGCCGCACAGGATCGCCGGCGCGCGGTGCACACGACGTGCGCCATCGCGCAAGGCCGCCCAGGCGTCTGACATATAATCCGAAAGCTTATGCCAGATATTCGCGTAATGCACTTCGGCCTCGGACCGATCGGCGCGGCCATCGTCAAGCAAGTCGCGGCGCGGCCCGGGTTCAGGATCGTGGGCGCCATCGACATCGATCCCGCGAAGGTCGATCGCGATCTCGGCGACGTCGTCGGACTGCCGCGGCGGTTGAACGTCAAGGTGTCGGGCGACGCGGCGAAGGCGCTCAAGAAGGCGAAGCCGAATGTCGTCGTGCTGTGCACGAGCTCGTCGATCAAGAAAGTGCTGCCGCAGATCGAAACGATCCTCAAGGCGAAGACGCCGATCGTGTCGACGACCGAGGAGCTGTCGTATCCCGGCTACACGCATATCCGGCTTGCGCGGCAGATTCATGCGCTGGCGAAGAAGGCGAAGGTCGCCGTGCTCGGCACCGGCGTGAATCCCGGCTTCGCGATGGACGCGCTGCCGATTGCGCTGACCGCCGTCTGCGAGCGCGTCGATCGCGTCATGATCAACCGCGTCCAGGACGCGCGGATCCGCCGGCTGCCGTTCCAGCAGAAGATCGGCGCCGGCCTGACGACGGAGCAGTTTCAGAAGAAGGTCGAGGACGGGAGCGTGCGGCACGTCGGGCTCACCGAGTCGATCGCGATGATCGCCGATGCGCTCGGGTGGACGCTCGATCGGATCCGCGACGACATTCAGCCGAAGATCGCGTCGGTGACGATCTCGAGCGAGTTCCTGGCGGTCGATCCCGGCTACGTCTGCGGCATCATCCAGGACGGCGTCGGCTACCGGAAGGGCGAGCCGGTGATCAAGCTGCACATGGAGGCCTACCTCGGATCGCCCGAGACGTACGATTCGGTCGAGATCGAAGGGTCCCCGAACCTGTCGATGAAAGTCGCCGGCGGCATTCACGGCGACGTCGCGACGGCGTCGATCGTCGTCAACTCGATTCCCAAAGTGCTGACCGCGACGCCGGGGCTGCACACGATGCGCGATCTGCCGCTCCCGTCGTTCTTCCCAGGCCGCTAACCACGCGCCGCGCCCCGCTCGGGGCGTGCCTCGGTTGCTCCACTAGATGATCGAGTGGTAGCATCGCCGTCACGATGCCCAAACGTGGAAATCGGCCAATTTACGGCGAAATGCTCCAAGGGACGCTCGACCTGTTGATCCTGCGCACCCTCGCGATTGCGCCGGCGCACGGCCACACGATCGCGCACGCCATCGAGCATCAGTCCGACGAGGTGCTGCAGGTCGAGCACGGGTCGCTCTATCCGGCGCTGCACCGGCTCGAGGAGCGCGGCTGGATCGCGTCGTTCTGGGGCACCTCGGAGAACAACCGGCGCGCGCGCTATTACCGCCTGACCCCCGCCGGCCGCCGCCAGCTCGCGGAGCAGACGACGCGCTGGGATGCGATCGTGCGCGCGATCAACCGTGTGCTGAGGCCCGCGTGAGGCTGACGCGCTTCTTCCGGCGCAGCCGCTGGGACGAGGAGCGCGCGCGCGAGCTCGAGTCGTACCTCGCGATCGAGATCGACGAGAACCTCGCCCGCGGCATGACCGCCGACCAGGCGCAAGCGGCCGCGCGCCGCAAGCTGGGCAACACGACACTTGTCCGCGAGGAGATCTACCGCATGAACACCCTCGGCTGGATCGACGGCGCGTGGCAGGATCTGCGGTTCGGCGCGCGCCTGCTGCGTCGCACGCCCGGGTTCGCGCTCGTCGCCGTCCTGTCGCTCGCGCTCGGTGTCGGCGCGAACACCGCCATCTTTGAACTGCTGAACGCGTTGCGCCTGCGCACGCTGCCCGTGTCCCATCCCGAACAGCTCGCGCGCATTCGCATCGCCGGCGACGCCAGCGGCATGACCGGCGGATTCGACTCGCGACACCCGAACCTGACCAATCCGCTGTGGGAGCTGGTCCGCGATCGCCAGCAAGGCTTCTCGAGCGTGTTTGCGTGGAGCACGCCGACCTTCGAGCTCAGCTCGGGCGGACCGAGCCGGCGCGCGGAGGGCCTGTGGGTGACGGGCGAGTTCTTCTCGACGCTCGACGTGCATCCGCTGATCGGCCGCCTGATCGCGGCCGCCGACGACCGACGCGGGTGCGCCGCACCGCCGGCGGTCATCAGCTACGGCTTCTGGCAGCGCGAGTACGGCGCCAGTCCGTCGGCCGTCGGCCAATCGCTGACGCTCGACGGCCATCCGTACGAGATCGTCGGCGTCACGCCGCAGGAATTCTTCGGCGTCGAAGTCGGACACACCTTCGACATCGCCGTTCCGCTGTGCGCCGAGCCATTCTCGCGGCCGGGCGCCCGGAGCAGCCTCGATCGCCGCGACGCCTGGTTCCTCGCGGCCATCGGCCGCCTGAAACCGGGATGGACGATCGAGCGCGCCAGCGCACAACTCAACGCCATCTCGCCTGCGATGTTCCGCGACACGTTGCCGAACTATCGACCGGAAGACGAGCGCGCGTACCTCGCCTTCCGGCTCGGCGCGTTCCCGGCCGACACCGGCGTGTCCGATCTGCGGACCTCCTACGAGGCGCCGCTCTGGCTCCTGCTCGCGACGACGGCGCTCGTGCTGCTGATCGCGTGCGCGAACCTCGCGAACCTGATGCTCGCGCGCGCAACGGCGCGCGAGCGCGAAGTGGCGGTGCGGCTCGCGCTCGGCGCGTCCCGCGCGCGTATCGTCCGCCAGATGCTGGCCGAGAGCGTCCTCATCGCCGCCGCCGGCGCGGTGGCGGGCGCCGCGCTCGCGCAGTCGCTCTCGGCGACGCTCGTGGCGTCGCTGACGACGACCCACGATCCGGTGTTCGTCGACGTCTCGCGCGACTGGCGCGTCTTCGCGTTCGTGGCGCTCGTCGCGTCCGCTGCCTGCGTCGTCTTCGGCGTCGTGCCGGCGCTGCGCGCGACGCACGCGGATCCCGGCGCCGCGATGAAGGCCGGCGCGCGCGGCGCGAGCGATTCGCACGAGCGCTTTCAGCTGCGCCGCGTGCTGGTCGTCGCGCAGGTCGCGCTGTCGCTGGTGCTCGTCGTCGGCGCGCTGCTGTTCGTGCAGACGTTCCGCAACCTGATGACGCTCGATGCCGGTTTCCGCGTCGATCACCTGCTCGCCGTACAGCTCAACGCGGGGCGAGCCGGCGTGCCGCGCGATCGCCTGATGGCGCTCTACCGGCGCGTGCTCGAGCGGACGGCGCGTCAGCCCGGCGTGGCCAGCGCCGCGCAGGTGCGGAACGTCCCGATTGGCGGCTCGTTCTCGAATCGCGAGATCGTCATCGACGGCGTCAAACAGAAGCAGGCCACGAACTTCAACGCGATCAGCGAACGGTACTTCGAGGCGATGGGGACGTCGCTGCTGGCCGGCCGCGAGTTCGAGGAGCGCGACGACGAGCGCGCGCCGCGCGTCGCCATCGTGTCCGAATCGTTCGCCCGCGTGTACTTCGCCGGCGGCAATCCCATCGGGCGGACGTTTCAGATCGACGCGGCGCCGGGCGAGCCGCGCCCGTCCTACACGATCGTCGGCCTGGCGCGCGATTCGAAGTACGGCGACCTGCGCGAGCCGTTCGCGCCGCTGATGTACGTGCCGTTCGCGCAGGATCCCCAGCAGCCGTTCGCGAACCTGCAGCTCGTGGTTCGTTCGACGCTCCCGCTCGCGGTCTTGACGTCGGAGGTGGCCGCCGTCGTGCGAGACGAGAGCCCGTCGATCGTCGTCACCTTTCGCACGATGGCATCGCAGGTGCACGATTCGATCGTGCGGGAGCGGCTGATGGCGTCGCTCTCCGGATTCTTTGGCGCGCTGGCGGCGCTGATCGCCGCGATCGGACTCTACGGCGTGTTGTCGTACACCGTGGCGCGGCGGCGCAACGAGATCGGCATTCGCATGGCGCTTGGCGCGGATCGCGGCGAGATCGTCCGCATGGTGATGCGCGAGGCCGGCCTGCTGCTGGCGATCGGGCTCGGCATCGGCACGCTCGCCGCGGTCGGTGCGGCGCAGCTCGCCGCGTCGCTGCTGTTTGGCCTGACGCCGCACGATCCGTCGACGCTCGGCGTCGCGATCGTCGGCATGGCGCTGATCGCCGCGGCGGCGAGCTACGTCCCCGCGCTGCGCGCGTCGCGGCTGGAGCCGACCGAAGCGCTCCGCGACGAGTGACGGTCGGGCGGATCCGCCGTTCGCGGTACGATAGGCACGTGCAGATCGTTGCGAAGTGCCCGAAGTGTGACGCCAGCCTGCCGGTCACCGCCGCCGGTGCGCCGGCGGCGATCAAGTGCGGCGCGTGCGGTCGCGAAATCCCGCTGACCTTCACGCCGGCGCTGACGTCGGACACCGGCGTCGACGCGTGCCCGGTCTGCGGCGGCGCCGATTTCTACGTCCGCAAGGATTTCGATCCGACGATCGGGTTGACGGTGGTAATCATCGGCGCGCTGATCAGCGCGGCGTTCTACTGGTTCGGCCGCGATCTGATCGCGTACGGCATTCTCGCGTCCGCCGCGCTCATCGATCTCGTCGTGTACGGCCGGTTGAAGGAGGTCACGGTCTGCTACCGCTGCCACTCCGAGTTTCGCGGGGAATACCCGCGCACTGCGGCCGCGTTCGACCTGCATACCGCCGACGTGCTGGAGCTCGAATACGAGCGGCGGATTGGACGCAGATGAACGCGCGTCACGAAACTCACAGAAGCGTCACGGTGACGATCTCGCCCTCTTCGACCACGTCCTGATCCGCGGGAATCTCGATGTAGCCATCGGCACGCGAGAGGCTCGTGATGTCGCCCGACCCCTTGAACGCCGGGTGCGCGGCGCCGTCGCGCAGTTGCACCGTGTAGAACTGATGACGTCCGGCCGCCGACGCGATTCGGCGCGCGAGCGGCACGCGCACCGACTGCGGCGCGTGCGGCGGCAGGCGCGCGGTCGCGCGCAGAAACGGCACGAGCAGCACGTAGGCGTTGGAGAGGCACGACGTCGGGTTGCCGGGCATCCCGAAGAACGGCGTCGATCCGACGCGCGCGAACGCCGTCGGCTTGCCCGGACGCACGGCGATCCCATGGAAGATCATCTCGCCGCGCGCGGCAATCGCGTCGACGACGAGATCGCGTTCGCCGACCGAGCTGCCGCCTGAGAAGACGATGAGATCCGCGGCGGCGCAGACCTCGAGTGCGACCAGGAGCGCGTCGACGGTGTCGGCGGCCGGGCGATGCGGCTCCGGCGCGCCGCCGTGCGCGGCGGCGATCGCGGCGAGCGTGAAGCGGTTGACGTCGTAGATCTGCCCGGGCTCGAGCGGCCGTCCGCCCTCGACGACCTCGTTGCCCGTCGAGAGGATCGCCACGCGCGGTTTCGCGAACACCTCCACGTCGACACAGCCGACGGCGGCGAGCGCGCCAACGCGGCTGGGCGTCAGCACGTCGCCGACGGCGGCCACGCGGTCGCCGCGCAGGATGTCGGCGCCGCGCCGGCCGACGTGCTGCCCCGGCGCGACGCCGACGAGCACGCGCACCTCTGCGTCGGCTGCCGCGATCGTGTCCTCGACCATCACCACCGCATCGGCGCCGGTCGGCATCGGCGCGCCGGTCGCGATTTCGGCGCAGGTGCCGGGCGCGACGAGCCCCGTCGAGGGCTGGCCGGTGTAGATGCGATCGATCACGCGCAGCGTCGCCGGCGTCTCGCGCGTCGCCGCGGCGACGTCGGCCGCGCGCACCGCGTATCCGTCCATCGCGGAGCGCGCAAACGGCGGCACGTCGATCGCGGAGAACACGTCTGACGCGACGACGCGGCCGCCCGCATCGATCAGCGCGACGCGTTGCGTGCGTTCGATCGGACGGACGTTCGCCTGCAGGCGCCGGCGCGCTTCGTCGAGCGAGATCGTGGAGGCGAACGGTCGCATCCTACTTGCGCGCTTGTTGGACCAGATGTCCGAGCTCCGGCAGCAGCAGGCGCTCCATGGCGAGGCGCACCGCCTGCTCAGACCCTGGCAGGCAGACGATGATGCGTCCGGCGGCGAGCCCGGCGCAGGCGCGGCTCATCATCGCCGCCGATCCGATCTCGTCGAAGCTGAGCCGGCGGAAGAGTTCGCCGAATCCGTCGAGACGCTTCTGCAGGATCGACGACACCGCCTCGTACGTGCGATCGCGCGAGGTGATGCCGGTGCCGCCGGTCGTGATGACGACTTCGACGTCGGGGTTTGCCAGCTGCCGTTCGATGGTGTCGCGCACGAGCTCGGGCTCGTCCTTCACGATCGCGCGTCCGGCGACGCGGTGTCCCGCGCCGGCGAGCAGATCGGCGATCGCGCGTCCGCTCTTGTCGGTCTCTTCGGTGCGCGTGTCGCTGACGGTCAGCACGAAGCAGCGGACCGACGCCGGTGCCTGCGCTTTGTGTTCGCGGTCGCTCATTTCGTATAGGATTCTCGCATGCATCGCCTCGCCGCGGCGTTGGCATGTGCGCTCGTCGGCGCGCTCGCAGCCGCGGCGCCGCCGCCGCTCTTCCCGCTCGATCCGGCGGCCGAGCAGTGGGTCGACCAGACCAAGCACCAACTGACGCTCGACGAAAAAATCGGTCAGCTCATCATTCCGTCGTTCGAGTCGAATTTTCTCAGCACCGATAGCGACACGTTCGAGCAGCTCGCGCGGCTCGTCCGCGACTACCATGTCGGGGGCTTTCACGTATTCGGCGCGTCGCAGCCGGCGCCGTCGGTGCTGCTGAATGCGTCCTACGGCACCGTCATCCTCGGCCAGCCGTTCTCGGCCGCGTTTCTCATCAACCGCCTGCAGAAGCTGTCGAACGTTCCGCTGCTGAACAGCGCCGACTTCGAGACGGGCGTCGGCTTCCGCATCTTCGGCGCGACGACGTTTCCGCGGCAGATGGCGATGGGGGCGATTCCGGCGGCCGACGGCGATCGGCTCGTCCGCGAGGAGGCGCGGATGACGGCGATCGAAGCGCGCGCCCTCGGCGTGCAGGTGAACTTCGCGCCGATTGCCGACGTGAACAACAACGCGCACAACCCGGTGATCAACACCCGTTCGTACGGCGAGGATCCGGCGCGCGTCGCGGCGCTCGTCGGCGCGTACGTCGAAGGCGCGCGCGCCGGCGGCATGATCGCGACGATCAAACACTTTCCCGGCCACGGCGACACCGACGTCGATAGCCATCTCGGCCTGCCGGTGATCACCTTCGACCGCGCGCGGCTCGATCGGCTCGAGCTGGTGCCGTTCCGCCGCGGCATCGCCGCGGGCGCTGAAGCGGTCATGGCGGCGCACATCGAGCTGCCGTCGCTCGACCCGACGCCGTCGACGCCGGCGACGTTCAGCGCGCCGATCTTGCGAGACCTGCTCCGGCGCGATCTCGGTTTTCGCGGTCTCGTTTATACGGACTCGCTGTCGATGGACGCGGTGACGAAGATCGTGCCGCCCGACGAAGCCGCCGTTCGCGCGGTGCTCGCCGGCGCGGATCAGGTGCTGCATTCTCCCGATCCGATCGCGGCGTTCAACGGCCTGAAGGCGGCGGTGGCGAGCGGACGCCTGCCGATCGCGCGGCTCGACGAATCGGTCGACCGCGTGCTGCGCGCGAAAGCGTCGCTCGGCCTGCAGCGGCAGCGCACGATCGATCTCGATGAGGTGCCGGCACGCGTCGGCGGCCGCGCGCACGAAGCGATCGCGCAGGAGGCGTCGCAGCGATCGATCACGCTCGTGAAAGACGATCGCCACGCGGTGCCGCTGGCGATCCCCCGCGATGCGCCCATTCTCTATCTCTCCGTCGTCGACTATCCGTCGGGATGGCAGATCGCGGCGCCGAGCCGGACGGCGATCCCCGAGCTGAAGAAGCGGTGGCCGCAGGTGACGGCGATCGAAGTGTCGGATCACACGCCGCTGTCGGAGCTGGATCTCGTGCGTGCGATGTCGCCGCGCTACAGTGCGATCGTCGCGTCGGTGTTCGTCCGCGCGACGTCCGGCAGCGGCCGCCTCGACCTGGCCGAGCCGCTCGTGCGCCTGCTCCGCGACGTGGCACGGACGACGGCGCGCACCGGCACGCCGTTCGTCACTGTGTTTTTTGGCAACCCGTATGTCGCCGCCGCGATTCCCGAGCTGCCGGCGGTGCTCCTGACCTACGACTTCTACGATCTGCCCGAGGCGTCAGCGATCCATGCGATCGCGGGCGATGCGCCGATCGAAGGGCAGTTGCCCATCTCGCTTTCCGGGTTGTTTCAAGCCGGTTATGGCCTCCGTCGGCCCGCTGCTGCGCGATAGGCTGCTCGCCCGGCGGCGCGACGGGCTGGACGACCAACAACTCGCGTCGGAAGTGCTCGGCATCCGCGGCGCGCCGCCCGAGCTCGCGCGCAAGCTCGTCGCGCAGGCGCTCGTGCTCGAGGATCGCCGCGACGCCTGGCGCCGGACGGGCGAGCGGATTTGCGCGGACGCGCCCGTCACGCCCGGCGTCTACATCCTGCGGGACGAGCGCGATCGCGTGCTGTATGTCGGCAAGGCCGTGAATCTGCGGCGGCGGCTCCGCGCGCACTTCGCCGGCCGGCGATGGCGCGCGGCGAAAGCGGAGTTGGTGCGCGCGACCGCCGCGGAGTGGATCGAGGTCGGCTCGGAGCTCGAGGCGCTGTTGCGCGAAGCGGCGCTCATCGCCGAACTGCAGCCGGTCGTCAACGTGCAGACCGGCGCGCCGGCCATCGACACGCGCGCGATCCCCGCCGCGCTCGTCCGCGACGTGATCGTCGTCGTGCCGTCGATCGAAGCGGATTCGGCGGAGCTCGTCGCGGCGCGTCCTGACGGCGCGTGGATGATGCAGCGCACGCGGCGCAGCGGCGTCGATCTGGCCGTGCACGTGCAGCGGCTCTGGCGGTTTTTCTTCGGTCTGCGCCGGACGACGCACGCGGCGCCACGCGCGCCGCTCCTCGCGCCGATTGTGTTTTCGTGGCTGGCGCATCGCGGCGAGGGGGCGACGCGTCTCGATCCGCGGGCGGACCGGCGCGTCAGCGACCTGCGCGCGCGAATTGCGGCGTTGTTGCGGGACGAGCGGCTCTTCCACGAGCGGCTCGAACAATGCTAGTATCGGCGTTTCGACCCCTCCGCCAGGGCCCATAGCTCAGTTGGATAGAGCGTCTGGCTACGAACCAGGAGGTCGCAGGTTCGAGTCCTGCTGGGCCCGCCAATCAAATCAATAACTTAGCGAGCCGTCACCCCGCGGAGGACCCGGGTTTGTGATCAATTGTGATCAATTGGTCGCCGACCGTCTCGGCCGCCGCGCGCACCGACCCGTCGAGCACCTGCGTGTACACGTTCAACGTCGTGTCGACGTTCGCGTGGCCCATCAACTGCGCGACCACCTTGCCCGACACGCCCTTGTCGTGCGACCACGACGCGTACGTGCGGCGAAACGTCAGCCACGTGCAGCGCGGTAAGCCGAGCGCCGTGCACGTCGGGAAGATCGATCGATTCAGCACGTTCCCGGGCAATAACGGATCGCCAAACCGCGTCGAGAACACGAAGGCGTCCGGCTCGGACGTGTACGCATGCGCCTGCCACTCGTCGATCAACACCAGCGCCGCTGACGACAACGGCACCTGCCGCCGTCCGGCGTCCGTCTTCGGCGTGCTGATCACGCCGTCGTAGATCGCTTCGCGAACCGTGAGCAGCCGTTCGGTGGCATTGATGTCGCGCCACCGCAGACCGAAGAGCTCGCCACGCCAAAGACCCGTCAGCAGCGCCAAGCCGGCCATCGCTCGGCCGAGCGGTGGCAACGCCTCCAGCAACTGCGCGGCCTGCGCCGGCGTCAGGGCGAACTTCGGTCGGACGGTCTTGAGGGGCGGCAGATCGACGCCGCGCGCCGGATTGTCGGCGAGATGGCCCCACTTGACCGCCGTTCGAAGAATCGCGCTCAGCACATCGTGAATGTGATCGATGGACTTGGGTGCGTACCCGACGCGCATCAGGTCGGCCATGTACGCTTGGATCATCTGGCGCGTGATGTCGGACACTTCCGTCTCGCCGAACCGTGGCAACAAGTGCTTCTTCAGCATCCAGCGGCGATGCTTCTGTGTCGAGTGCTTGTAAATCGGGAGCACGGTGGTTTCCCATTGCGTCACAATCGTGCGGAACAACACGCGTGATCGCACCGGTTGTCCGGTTCCCGTCGCACGGCATTCGCGCGGGCGGTCGCCAATTCCGACGTTCTCTACGTCGGTTCCGCTCGCAATCGTGATGGGGTTCGGATGCGACTGCGACAGTATTTCCATCCCAGGTGATCTTCAGCCAACCAGTCACACAGACTCGGTGTCAGCAACAGATCTTGCTCAGGCAGGTACGGGCGATAGGTTTTAGCCATCGTCCGCAGTGTCGGACAGGTCGATCGTCGCGCCACACAATCCGTTGGTCGTCGTCGCCGCTGGCCAGCGCCGGGATACACTCCTCAGCGATGCTTGTCATCTTCAGCGGCTTGCCGGGCGTCGGCAAGACGGCCATCGCGCGAGAGCTCGCCCGAACGATTGGCGCGGTGCACCTGCGGATCGACTCGATCGAACAGGCGTTGCGTAGGGCAGGCTATCGCGTGGAAGGGGAGGGATACGAGGTCGCATACGCCGTGGCCGAGGACAACCTCCGCGCGGGCCGGACCGTCATCGCCGACTGCGTCAATCCATGGCCGCTTACCCGGGCCGCATGGCATTCCGTGGCGGACCGCGCCGGCGTGGCCGCCCTCGACGTCGAAATTGTCTGCTCCGATGCGGTCGAGCACAGGCGCCGCGTCGAATCGCGCGAGCCGGACATCGCGGGCCACGCGCTTCCCACCTGGCAGGACGTCGTTGAGCGCGACTACCACGAGTGGGATCATGATCGGCTGGTGGTGGACACTGCTGCCTCCGACGTCACCGCCAGCGTCCGTGCGATCGTGGGCCACTTGTCTGCGCAAGCATGACGCGCGAGACCGTCGGCCTGCGACTAGTTCACGTGTCAGAGGCGATTACTCGGACACGCTCCTAGGAAATCACAGATCGCTCGTTCTTCACCTTTCCGCTGTACCGATTTTCGGGTTTTGGGTCAGCCCTCGGACCGTGGGCGAGATTCGCTGCTGCGAGGCGAACGCTGATTACTCGTCGTACTCCTCGGAGCCCTGCACCCACATGAACGATTGGAGGTCGATCATGTCGCGCGGCTTCATCGTGCGCAGATCGCGGCAAACCGTCGCCGCGAAGTCGAGCAGGCTGCGGTATGTGTCCCAGTTCGGTGCGGAACGGTAGCGGAATTCGACGTCGTACTCGCGGGCGGCAATGC
>Ga0070741_10000621_pt1 | contig 122712 bp, 122 predicted proteins | sample Coa_R1_4_FD_66440 | JGI IMG/M metagenome (GOLD analysis project Ga0070741, IMG submission 66440) | Surface soil microbial communities from Centralia Pennsylvania, which are recovering from an underground coalmine fire - Coalmine... | ecosystem: Environmental > Terrestrial > Soil >... | reverse complement strand
TCCGACGATGCCCACATCGAAACCGCTCACCGCGAGCCCGCGTGCCCTCGCAACCCCGCTCCTCCTCCTCCTGCTTCTGGCCGCCTGCACTTCCGCACCGGCGCCGCAATTCACGACTCTGCCGGCGACTCCACCGCCGCCGCCGGAGGTGTCGGTGATCGTCGTGCCGATCCATGCGTCGCTGAAGCCGCTGCTGCCGGAGCTGGAGAAGAACATCCCGAAGTCGGTGGCCAGGCTCGACGGATATGAGCTCGATCCGAAGAAGCGCTACGGCATGAAGTACCGCGTCGATCGCGATCCGGTCGAACTGAACATGATCGGCGAAGGTCTGCACGCGACCACGCGCGTCCACTACGCGATCGAAGGCTGCGCGCGCACCGGCTCGCGCATGTGGCCCTGCATCTCCTGCGGATTCGGCGAGCCGATGCGCGACGCAGTCATCCGGCTCCACTCTCACTTCACGTGGGATCAGAACTGGCGTCTTCGCTCGCAGACCACCGCGCAACCGGTCGAGTTTCAGAACAAGTGCGGCGTCACGATACTCAACATCAACATTGCCGACTCGAAGCTCGCGCCGCTCGTCAACGAGCAATTGCGCGACGTCGCGAAGACGATCGACGGCAACACGCCGAAGATGACGAACCTCCGGCCGATGGTGCAGCAGACCTGGACGACGCTGCAGTCGCCCATTCCGCTCGCCCCGCGTCTGTGGCTCGTCATGGAGCCCCTTTCCGTCGCCCTCGGTCCCATCCACGGAACGGGACTCGACGTCAGCTCGACGCTCATCCTCCAGGCGCACACGCGCGTGATCGCCGGCGACAAGCCCGCGATCGCAGCGAAACCGCTTCCGCCGCTGCGCACGGAAGAGAATCCGGCCGCGGCGGGCCTGCGCATCCCGTTCAACTTCGAGCTGACCTACGCCGACGCTTCGCGACTTCTCACCGAGCAATTCGCCGGCAGGAAATTCGGCGACGTTACGATCGAATCGCTGAAGCTCGCACCTTCGAAGGAAGGCCGCGTCGCGGTCGAGGCCATAGTCGCGATGAAGCGCTATCACGGCCCCGTCGTTCTCAATGGCCTGCCGCAGTTCGACGCGGCCACGAGCTCGCTCACGATCGACGATCTCGAATACGAATTGCAGGCAAAGCACAAGAGCCCGTTTCTCCGCCTCGCCGACCGGCTGTCGCACGAGGCGTTGCGCGATCAACTGCGGAAGAACACGCGCTGGAATGTGACGAAGGAAGTGAGCGGAATCCGCGAAGAGATCGACCGCGGCCTCACGCGCACGCTCTCACCGGGCATCACGCTGCGCGGTCACATCACGGCGATTCAGCCGCTCGCCGTCAGCGCCGGACCCGATCAGATCACCGTGCGCGTGGTTGCGATCGGCGACGCTGGCGTCACGATCGAATGAGCGCGATTCGCGCACCCAGACCTTGTAGCGATACCGAACGATGAACGATGAACGATGAACGATGAACTGAGAGCGATGCGCTTCATCGCACTCGGATAGCGGCTACTCCCAGAGCGATTGCGCGGTAGTGGTCGATTAGGCGCCAGAGGACGAACGATCCAGCGAAGCTCGCCAGCGCAATTCCGATGAAGCCGAATCGTCCCGACCGTGGCTGCACGGTTCGCGCGGGAACGATCGAGAAGATGGCCACGGCGATGACGAGCACGGACGAAACGGCGATCATCCAGCGCGAAAACGCTCTCATCCCCGGCCACGAAATGAAGGTGAGCGCGGCACCGCTCATCACCATCAGCGCCTCAACGCCCGGACTGCGCCTGCGCCGCGCCTCGGATCGCTGCGGCGCGATCGCGATCACCATCGCGACCACAGCGGTGACCACCGTGCCCAGCAGCGCGGGAATCAGAGCTTCAGCGAGGCCTGCAGCGATCGCTGCACCGTGGCTTCCCGATAGTTGCTCGCGCTGCAACACCTGCAACTGACCAAGCGCTGCACCCAGCATCCCGATGACGAACGAGCCTAGAGAAAACGCGCGAAGGTCCGCGCCGCGGCGGCGTGCGATCGGTTCCAGGAGAGGCCAGACGAAGATCGAGAGCGCCACGAGCACGACAATCCACGAGACGCTGCAGTGCGTAACCGGCGACATGTCCATACCTTGTTGGACACCGCTCACGACTCGCCGCGAATCATCTCGAAGAACGCGTCGCTCGAGACGGGGCGCCCGAGGAAGCGCTCGACGAGCTCGCGGGCAGGTTCTTCGCTGCCGCGGCTGAGGATCATCTCGCGGAAGCGGCGGCCTACTTCGCCATTCATCAGATCCGTTCCGAACGCTGACACGAGATCGAGCGCGATCACCTTGGCCCACATGTAACCGTAGTACCCGGCCGCGTAGCCGCTGGCGATGTGCTCGAACGTTCCGGGAAACGCGGTGCCGTCGACGTGACCCATCGGCGTCGCACCTTCCATCTCGCGCCACACCTCGAGCGCGGGCCGCGGCGATTCGCCGGACAGCGCCATGTCGAACGCGGCGTAGAGATGCTGGCGTCCGTAGTCGATGCCGGCGCCGAACCGCTTCGCCTGATTCAGCCGCTTCACCAGCGTCTCGTCGATCGCCGGACATTCTCCGCACTCCTCACGCATCAGCCGCAGACTCTCCATCCGCAGCGCCCACTCCTCATACATCTGCGAGGGCGCTTCGACGAAGTCGTTCTCCACACTCGTTCCCGAATGCGCGTTGTACTCGGTGTGCGAGAGGACGCCGTGGAGCACATGCCCGAACTCGTGCAGCAGCGTCTCCACTTCGTCGTGCGTGAGCCCCTGCCGGTTGAAGTTCGTGACGAGCACGCTGATCGGCTTGCGTCCGGCCTTGCGGCTCACGCCGCGAACGGGCCATGCGGCCGCATGCTTGTACTTGCCGTCGCGCGGATAGAGATCGAGATAGATCCCGCCGATGAACGCGCCGCTCGCCGCGTCGAGCACGTCGAGATAAATCACATCCTCATGCCACAGCGCCACGCTGTTCACCCGCTCGAAGCGGAGGCCGTAGAGCCGCTCGGAAATCGTCAGCATCCACTCGATGGCAGGCTTCGACGGGAAGTACCTGCGCAGCTCTTCCTGATCGATCGCGAACCGCTGCTCGCGCAGCCGTTCGCGGTAGTACGTCATCTCCCAGCGGCTGATGCCGGCCTGCTCGACGGGGATGCCTTCGAGCTGCGCCTTGACCTCCGCGAGCTCCGCCAGGTCGCGCATCTCCGCTTCGGTCACGACATTCTTCACGTCGTCGAGGAAGCGGCGGACCGTCTCCGGATTCTCCACCATGCGGCGCTTCGTCACGTAATGGGCGAAGCTCGGCACTCCGTACAGATCCGCGATCTCCTTGCGCAGCGCGACGATCTCGTCGAGCACTTCGAGATTGCGCGGCGTCCCGCGATTGTTGTTGGCGATGTAGTAGCGCTTGCGCGCCGCCTCGCTCTTCGCGTTCATCATGAACGGCTGGTAGTCCGGATAGTCGAATCCGACTTCGATCGAGCCATCTTCCTTCCGCCCGACGCGATCGAGATACGACTGCGGCAATCCCTCGCATTCCTCGGCGGTGAAGCGCACCGTCGTCTGGTTTTCGCGGATGTTGCGCGCGAACTCCTGACTGAGCTCCGTGAGACGCTCGGTGATGTCCTTGAACCGCTGCCGCTTTTCGGCCGGGAGGGAGACCCCGCTGTCTTCGAACGCTTCGAGCAGATCTTTCCGCAGTTGTTTCTGCGCGATCGAATGCGGCACAACTCCCCGCACCCGCTCATACAGCGCCTCGTTCTGAAAGACCTCGGTCATGAAGATCGATTCCTGCACGAGCGCGACGTCCGCCGCGTCACGCACATCCTTGTCCGGATGCACGCTGTTGAGGAGCGAAACCGGACCGAACACATCCTCCACGAGGATGTTGACGGCGTCCCATGCGTCGAGGATCGTCTCCGCGCTGGCGCGCTCCATCGGGATCGACGCGATCTCCTTCATGAGGCGGCGCGCTTCTTCCAGCGCGGAGGCCGCGATCGCCGCCAGCTCACCGGCGGTGAACACAGGAATCGTCGGCCGTTCGAAGGTATGCGGGCGCTCGAGGATCTCGGTCATCGGGTCGGCCATTGTAACTATGGAGAGCAAGGTGCGTACTAGACTTACTCCATGCGCTTTTCTCATGCCGTTTTCGCTGCAGCCCTTGCCGTGCCCCTCGTGGCCCAGACCGCCGATCCAGTGATCGATCAGGCGCGCGCCCTGATCAACACGAATCAGGCGGCGAAAGCGGCCGACATTCTCGAGAAAGGTGTCGCGGCAAAACCGAACGACGCCCAGCGGCATTACTGGCTCGGCAACGCCTACGGCGTCATTGCCCAACAGGGCAGCATGTTCAAGGCTGCGTCGATGGCCGGGAAGGTTCGCGCCGAATTCGCGAGGGCCGTGCAGCTCGACCCCAACTACGTCGACGCGCGATTCGGACTGATGGAGTTCTACCTTCGCGCGCCCAGCCTCATGGGAGGCGACGAATCAAAGGCCCGCGAGCAGGCCGCCGAGATTCGGAAGCGCGATCCATTCAATGGTCATCGCGCCTTCGCCACGATCGCTCTCACCAAGAACGATCCGGCGGCGGCCCGCAATGAATACCTCGCACTCGTTCGCGAGAATCCGGCGTCCGCCAAAGCGCACTACTACTACGCGCTCTTCCTCATGCTCAACGACAAGAACTACAAGGCCGCCGGCGACGAGCTCGACGCGACGCTGCGCCTCGACCCGGCATACATCGCGGCAACATTCCAGATCGGCCATCTCTCCGCACTCTCCGCGAGCAACTTCGAGCGCGGCGAGGAAGCTCTGCAGAAATACCTCACGATGAAGCCGACGAGCGACGACCCGCCACTCCACCGCGCCCGCTACTGGCTCGGCGTGATCTACGAGAAACAGGGAAAGCGCAACGAAGCCAAAGCTCAATTCGAACATTCGCTCCGCGCCCGCGCCGATCAGAAGGACGTCAAGGAAGCCCTGAAGAGGGTCTCATAGGGCCTGGTGCTAGATTCCTCTCGGCGACAGCGCCACGCCCGCGACGAGGGCCTTCACGTTTTCCGTCACGTCGAAACCGCCGCGGCTGTTCTTGTAGATCGCGATCGGTGTCGCGAAGAGGCCATGGATCGACCACCATCCGAGCAGAAGCGTGAAGAAGGAGTGAGGGAGTGATGGGAGGAACGTCCCGCCGTCGCGCTTGATCTCGACCGGATCGCTGATCGTCGAGACACTCAGATAGACGAGCGACGCGACCAGCTGGTAGACGACGAAGCGGCTGCCCGTCGACAACGCAAACGCGAGCGGCGACGACTGCGCCTGCGACACGAGAGCCCGGTCCGGTGTCTCCTCATTCATCGCCGCGAACGCATCCGCCCATTTCCCGTTCGAGCATTCCAGCGACACCTCGGAGCCCGCCCACTTCTGCACACCGACCCATTGCTTCACCTTGCTATGGTTCGCGCAGACAGGTACGGCCCACCATCCTCCATTCGAGTAGAAGCCGCTCATCGTGAGACCTGCCACGTGCGTCGCCGGCTCCGCGCACCCCGGGCAGAGCACCGGAAACGCGACACGCGACGAGTGCACGGTGACGAGCGGGCGTCCGCCATGCCCGGCGCTTCGCGAAACGCGGCGCACCTCGATGCGCGGCTTGCCCGGCTCGTCCGCCGCCACCGCGCGCTGCTGCGGCACGACGAGCGAGACCTTCTTCAGCTCGGGCGCCACGTGCGCATACATCTCCGCCAGCTCGCGCGCCCCCTTGCTTCCGGCGAAGACGACGTTACGGAAGTATTCTTCGACAGGATGTCCGTCCGCGGCCACGTAGATCACGTGCAGCAGCTCGCCGTAAACGCGCAGCTCGCGCACGTACTGCCAGTAGATCGGACGGTTGTCGATCTCGATCCGGTCGCGAAAGACCCTGATCATCGCATTGGAGCGAAGGCCGTCATACGAACCGTCGGAATGCGTCTTTCGCAGACTCTTCGCGAAGATCGGTTGTTCGGACATCGGAAGCCTCTATTGTAGGCTCCTCTCATGCCCGAGCTTCCCGACGTCACGGTCTACATCGAGGCGATCGAGCGCCGCGTCGCAGGCGAGGTGTTGAACAGGCTTCGGCTGCTCAGCCCTTTCGTTCTCCGCACCGTCGAGCCGTCGCCGGCGGACGTCGAGAACAAGCGCGTGACCGGCGTGCGGCGCATCGGCAAACGGATCGTCATCGCGCTGGAGGGCGAGCTGTTCATCGTCATTCATCTGATGATCGCCGGCCGGTTTCGCTGGAATCAGAAGCCGCCCGGAAAGATCGGCCTCGCGGCGTTCGAGTTCAGCAGCGGCACGCTCGTGCTCACCGAGGCGGGATCGAAGCGGCGGGCGTCGATTCACATCGTGCGCGGCGAAAAGGCATTGCGCGCGATGGATCCCGGCGGCCTCGAAGTGCCCGGCATCTCGCTCGACGACTTTCGCGCGGCTCTCACCCGCGAGCGGCACACGCTCAAGCGGACGCTCACCGATCCGCATGTCTTCAGCGGCATCGGCAACTCGTACTCCGACGAGATCCTTCATCGCGCGCGGCTCTCGCCCGTGCAGTTGACGACGAATCTCGACGAGGAAGAAATCGAGCGGCTCTGGCGAGCCACGCGCGAGACCCTCGCTGACTGGACGGACCGTCTCCGCAAGGAAGCCGGAGAAGGATTTCCCGAGAAGGTCACCGCGTTTCGCGACGGCATGGCGGTCCATGGCCGCTACGGCAAGCCGTGTCCCGACTGCGGCACACCGGTCCAGCACATCGTCTACGCCGACAATGAGACCAACTACTGCGCCCGCTGCCAGACCGGCGGCAAGCTCCTCGCCGATCGCGCACTGTCGCGCCTGCTGCATGGAGATTGGCCGAAGTCGATTGATGAACTGTGATCGCGGTCGCGCGGTCGCGCGGGTACGCGGGCTCGCGGTATCCCTCGCCTTCCCCACCGCAAGCCCGCGAGCCCGCGCAACCGCGAATCCATCTCTAACGTTTCCCCAACCGCGACGTCTTACCCTCCAGTGCAAGCCGTTGCGACCCTCACGAGACCTGTGAACCGTCCCGAGATTTCTCCGGCCGCCGAGTTCGAGCTCCTCTTCCGTACTCACGGCGAGCGGATGAAGAGCATCGCTTACAACCATCTCGGCAGCGTCAGCGAGGCGGAGGATGCGGTGCAGGAGACGTTTCTCAAGATTCATCGGGCGTCGGACACGTACAACGGCGAGTCGTCGTTCAGTACGTGGGCTTACCGGATCCTCATCAACACTTGCTACGACATCCTCCGCAAGCGGAGGCGCCGCGGCGACGAGGAATCGATCGATGCGAATCCGATCGAGCGCACCGCCTCGACCGTCGACGACGCCAAGCGGATCATGCTGCGCCGCCTCCTCGAATCACTGCCGGAGCAGCGCCGCACCGTCTTCACCCTCTTCGAGATCGACGGGCTCAGTCACGCCGAGATCGCCGAGACCCTCGGGATCACCGAGGCGAACTCGAAGTGGATTCTCTTTTCGACGAAGAAACAGTTGCAGGAGCAGTGGAGAAAGTCCCAATGACCATCACCTGTGAAAGGATCGACGATCTGCTGTTCGAAGGCGATGCCGCGTCGCTCGAGCTCGCCGAGACGCATGCGCGCGGCTGCCTTGCCTGCCGCGAAAAGCTCGACGACTGGAACGACATCTCGCGGACTGCGAAGTCGATGCAGACCACATGGCCGAGCGACACGCTCTGGCCTCGCATTCAACGGGCGATCGCGAACGAGACGCGCTCGCGCGCCCCGATGATTCTGCGCGTGGCGGCGGCGCTCGCCGTCACGATCGGACTCGCCGGCATCCTCGCCTACGCCCTGCACCTTCACCACGAAAAGCAGAAGGCATTCGATCAGGCCATTCTTCGCGTCACGGCGCTCGACGAAGTGGAGCGCGCCGAGAAGGCGCACCTTATCGCGATCAACAATCTGGAGAAGCTCGCGGCGCCGAAACTCGAAGAGCCGCAGACGCCGATCCTCGTCAGCTACAAGGAAAAACTGATGCTGCTCGACGACGCGATCGCCGAGTGCCAGACCAATATCGATCACAACCGGCAGAACGCGCAGGTCCGGAAGCAGTTGCTCTCGATGTACAGCGAGAAACAGCGGACGCTCCAGGATGTGCTGCGGGAGGGGAACCATGTCTCGAATCCGTAGTCTCTTCATCGCCTGCGTGCTGGCTGGCGTAACACTCACACTGCAGGCATCGCAGGAGCGCTTCGAGCGCGCCGAGAACAGAACGCTGCGCTACCAGGGCGGCAGGATCACCGTCGAGAATTCGTTCGGCGAGGTGAACATTCACGACGGCGGCGGAAATGAAGTCGAAGTGCACGCAATCGTGCGCGCATCGAGCCAGGAGCTGCTGAAATCGATTCATGTCGGCATCGCAAACAGCGCGGCCGGCATCACGATCAAGTCGGAGTATCCGCAGTCGATGCACAACGCGTCGTTCTCCGTCGAGTACGACATCGCGGTTCCGCCTGCGGCCCCGGTGAGCGTGAAGAATCGCTTCGGCTCGACGTCGGTCGTCGGCATGCGCGGTGCCGTCGACGTGAACAGCCGGCAAGGCAGCGTGTCGGTGCACGACGTCGCCGGCTCGCCGAAGATCGAGAACGCGTTCGGCTCGATCGACGTTCAGGATGTTCGCGGTGATCTCGTCGTACGCAATGCGAACGGCAGCATCGAGGTGAGCTCGGTTCACGGCGCGGTCGATGTCAGCTCGCGCTTCGGCTCCGTCGAGATCTCCGACATCGGCAAATCCCTCATCGTGCGCAATGCGAACGGCAGCGTGCGCGTGAACAACGTCCGCGCCGCGACAACCATCGAGAACTCGTTCGCAACCGTGCAAGTGACTGAGATCGGCGGACCGCTCATCGTCACCGCGCAAAATGCAAAAGTGACGGCGGGTGGCATTCGTGGTCCCGCGAACATCACGACGACGTTTGCGCCTATCGAAGTCTACGGCGTAAAGGGACCGGCAAAGATCAGCGGCTCGAATGGAAACATCAAGGTGAGCGACATCGCCGGGCCGCTGTCGATCGACAACCGCTTCGGTCTCGTCACGGCAACGGAGATCCGCGGCAACGTCGATGTCGACAACGAGAATGGCGGCGTCACACTGAAAGAAATCGCCGGCAACGCAAAGATCCGGACCAGCTTCGGGCCGGTGCTGATCAAGGACGTGCACGGCGGGATCGACGTGGAGAATCAGAACGGCTCGATCGCTGCCGACGCGGCGGGCCCTTGCCACGACCTTCATCTGCAGACCAGCTTCGGCACGATCAAAGCCGGCCTCGGCACAGGCGGCTACACCGTGAATGCGCGCACGACGTTCGGCGAGGTGAGCAGCGATCTGCCGCTCGCGAACATGCACTCCACCGGCGAGACGCTCACAGGCACCCTCGGCGACGGCCGGTGCAAAGCCGATCTCGTGAACGCAAACGGCAACATCACGATCGAGAAGGACTAGAACGTCCGCTTGTACGTGAAGATGAACGCTCGCGGGACGCAGTTGCGAATCGGTGCGATGAAGCGTGCTGACTTGATCTCGCGCTGCGTGAGAAATCCCAGCGCTTCGTCGCCGGTGGAGTTGGAGATCAATCGCGTTCCCGTGACTTTGCCGGACGTATCCACATCAGCCTCGACGACGACGAGTCCATGCTTGCTGCTGTCGGAGAACGTCGGCAACGGCGCGGCCGCGAATGCGAAATCGCTGTCGGCGGGACATCCCTTGCGGCCACGGCTCGCACTCTTCGCCGGCGCGCCATCGCGCGTCACGTGTTGAGACGAGACCCAGCCGGTCTCCCCGCTCTCCAGCCGCACCTTCATCCACGACTCGGTCGACGCGAGCAGCGCGAGCGTCTCCCCCTTCTTCGCCAGCGCGAGCACGTCGGCAGTCGTCGACGGATCGCGCCGCACGTTCAGAGCCGATGCCGTCACCGTGACGACTCCGATCGATGGTGCGGGTGAAGGCGCGGCGGCGGCCGGCGGCTCCGGCGCGGCGACGGGTGCAGGCGCCGGCGGTGCCGCGCAAGCAGCGACCAGAACGACAGCAGTGAGAACGGCAACGCGCAATCGGACCATCTTGGTAAGCTTACACGGCAGGCGACAGACAACAGGCCTGTTGCCTGATTCCATGCTCCGCCACTGTTTTCACCATCCCGACCGGCAGGCTTTTGCCGTCTGCATGACGTGCCGCAACGCCGTCTGCCAGAGTTGCTCCACGCAGTGGGATGGCATCAATTACTGCACCGCCTGTCTCGCCGCGCGGCGTGATGCGAGCCGCGGCGGCCGCGCGATCGCGGGCTGGTTCACGCTCACCGCCGGCACGCTGGCGGCCGTGTGGCTCAGCGTGCGCGCGATGGTGTGGGCCGGCGCACTGATCGCGGGACTCTTTTGATTCGCGCCCCTCTCTCCACCACGTCCGTCCTCGATGAGACGACCGAGGTCGTGGCACGCGCCGGCGCGGGATGGGCGGCGGTCGTCGCCGCCACGTCGCTTCCCTACCGCTTCCTGCAGGTGTTCTTTCTCGAGCGCGTGATGGAGCTCGGCGAGAACGCGACGCACTTCGGCCGAGCGCTGACGCAGATCGCGACTCTCGTCGTGATTGCGTTTCTTGTTTCGCGCTGGGGCCGCGCGATCTGGGCGCGCGCGTGCCGCCTCGCCGAAGAGCAGGAGTCCGCACCGGGCCGTGAGGTCTGGAGCGTTCCGCCGGTCGCGCTGCTCAGCTATCTCTTCACGGCGTCGCTCGCCGAGCTTCTCTACTACTCCACGGCAATCACGATCATCGGGCCGCTCCTCGCAGCCGCCATCTCGGGGCTTGCGATCGGTACGTGCGAGCTCAACACGAAGCCGGGAGTGACGCCGCCGCTGCGCCTGATCGCCCGCCATGCGCGCGCATCGAAGCAGCTCTTCGCGTTTCTCTTCGTCTTCGTGGTCGCCGTCATGATCGCCTTCATCAACATCACGGTGGCATTCGCCGCGGGTGAGTGGCTGGCGCATGCCTTCGCCGGTCTGAATCTGGCGCGATGGGATCTGCTGCTCAGCTTCCGCAACAAGCACTTCGTACGGCTTGCGATGGCCGGCGCCATCGTCGCGGTCGAGCCGTTCTGGATCGCAGCGCATGTCGTGCTCGTTCGGAGAGCGGGCGTCGCGGAAACGGGAGAGGATCTGCGGATCTGGTTTCGCCGGCTGCAGGAGAAGTGGGCGCGATGAGACGAGCACGGACTTGCCTCATCCTCCTTCTTCTCGCCACTTCGGCGAGTGCGCTGCCGCTGACCGATTACATCGCCACACTCACGCGCATCCGCAGCGAGTCTCGCGAAGCAGCCGCCGCCGATGCGCAAGCTCTCCTCGGCGCGACCGTCGAATCGGATGCAGGCCGCTTCACAGCGGACATCTCCCTGCTTCAGGCGATCATCACCAACCGCGATCAGGCGCTTCCGCGCATCGACGCGACGCTCGCCGCGCTGCAACAGCCGGTTAGCCCGGCGGCAGCGCCGGCCGTAGATCCAAAGCTGATCGAACGGCTTCGCGAGGAAGAGAATGTCCGCGAGCTGCAGCGCGGCGGCGAGATCCAGCCGCTCGAGGCTGACGAATCCCTCGTCAAACGGGTCGCCGGCTGGGTGACGAAGGCGTGGAAGTGGATCACCGCCCAATTCGAAAAGCTCGCCGACTGGATGAACCGCTTCTGGCCCTCCTCCCGCGAGGACAAGAACAAGAGCAAGCCGTTCGGCGGCATGCCGTTCGTCGTCACCGCTCTCGCGATTGCGATCGTCGGCATCATCGCCTTCGTCGCGATGGAAGTTCTGCGGCGCAGCAGAAAGCGGGAGCCGGATGAAATCGAAGAGAGCGATCCGATCTCCTCACGCCGCGATGAAGATCCGCTCTCGCGCGGCGCGAACGAGTGGGAGCTCTACGCCGCGCGCCTTGCCGCCGCCGGCCGCATCCGCGAGGCGATCCGCGCCTGGTATCACGCCGTGCTCGTGACCTGTTACGGCGCGGGACTGCTCAGCTTTCGCAAAGGGCGCACGAACTGGGAGTACGTCTCGATGCTGCGCGCCGAGGCGGAGTGGCGTCCGGACTTCGCGGACCTGACGCGGCGCTACGAGCGTGAATGGTACGGCCGATCGGAGAGCTCGCACGAAGCGCTCGACGATTGTTCGTTTCGCGCGCGCTCGATTCTCGATCGGATTCGAGGCGCGGAATGAAGCGCGTGCTTCCCCTGATCCTCGTCGCCGCCGCGTACGCGGTAGCCACGCTCGTCTGGATCGGCAACGATCGCCGGATCGCGAAGCAGACCTTCGATGTCTTCTCCGCAGCCAACACCGGAAACGACGGCCTCTCGCTGGCGATGAAATACCTGCAGCGCACCGGCCGCCGGAACGTCAAGATGTTGACCACCCCGGTCGACACCGCCGCGCCGGGCTCCGTCATCTTCCGCGTTCTCGACTCCTACTTCAGCCGGGCGCCGGAAGAGGATGACGAGGACGAGCAGACGGACAACCTGCCGAAGAAGAAGAAAAAGCCGGAGGCAAAAGAGAAGAAGAAGCATGCCCCCGTTCTCCCGCTCCTGACTCCGGACGAGGAGACGTTCGTTCGAGACGGCGGCCGCATCGTCCTCGCGGTGAGCGCTACGTACGACCTTCTCTCCACGCGCGAGGCCGCCCCCGGGCCGGCGGCGAAAGTCTTCCCGATCTGGAGCGGCCTCGACACCCTGACGCTGTCCCCGCCGCGCACGCTGCAGGGCGCAGATGTCCTCCGCCGCTCGCACGCGCTCTACGTCATCGGCGATCAGCCGGCAATCGCGCGCATCGCCATCGGCCGCGGCGACGTGATCCTCATGGCGACGCCTGAAGCCCTCGACAACGAGCACATCGCGGCGCATCTCGATCTGCTCACCGCACTGGCCGGCGATCGCCACACGATCTACTTCGACGAGACGATCCACGGCTTGATGAGTGAAGGCGGCACGCTCGATCTCCTCAAGAGCTGGCGTCTCGGTCCGATGCTGATTCTTCTCCTCGTCGTCGCGGCCGTCACGATCTGGCGCGGGGCGCGCAGCATCGGGCCGCGCGAAGACGACTATCGCGAGACGCGCAGCGAGGCCGTCGATCTCATCGCGTCCCTCGGCGCGCTGTACGACTCGACGACGAACAACGCGCAGGCGATCGCGCTCTATCACCATGCCTTCACACAGGCCGTCGCGGCTCAGACCGGCCTGCGCGGCGAGGCGCTGCAGAAGCGCATCGCCACACTCACCGGCGGCCTGCTGCCTCCCGGCAAGGGCGACACGCTCGATGCCGAATCGTTCTACCGACAACTATCGATTCTCAACGAATCGTTCAGGAGACTCGAGCATGCAGAGCATCACTGAAATCGCCTCGCGCTTCGCGCACTTCCGCGAGCGTCTCGATCAGATCATCCTCGGTCAGGATCGCGTGAAGCGGCTGGCGGCGACCTCGCTCCTCGCCGGCGGCCACACGCTGCTGGAAGGCGTGCCCGGCACCGGCAAGACTCTTCTCTCACTCGCGATGTCGCGCCTTCTCGGATGCCGCTTCCGCCGCATCCAGTTCACTCCCGACCTGATGCCTGCCGATCTCCTCGGCGCGAACATCTTCAATCAGAAGACCGAGGAGTTCGCGTTCCGGCCCGGGCCGCTGTTCACGGACATCCTGCTCGCCGACGAGATCAATCGCACGCCGCCGCGCACACAGGCTGCGCTGCTCGAGTCGATGCAGGAGAACGCGGTGACGGTCGACGGCGTGCGCTACGAGGTCTCACCTGTCTTCACCGTGTTCGCGACGCAGAATCCGGTCGAGTTCGAGGGAACGTATCCGCTGCCCGAGGCCCAGCGCGATCGGTTTCTGATGAAGATCTCGATCGATTTTCCTGATTCGGGCGACGAGATGCGGATGCTCGAGGCATACGCGCAGGGCCACCGGCTGCACGATGAGATGGTGGCGGCGCTGGAACCGGTGATCACGGCGCAGGAATTGTTCGACGCGCGGCGCACGGTGGCGCGTGCCGTCCGCGTCGAGCCGGACATCATCCGCTACATTCAGGAGCTCGTGGCGAAGACGCGCGGCGACGAGGCGGTGCAGATCGGCGCGGGACCGCGCGCGTCGCTCGCGTTGCTCGAGTCGAGCCGCGCGGCCGCGGCTCTCGAGGGTCGCGACTTCATCACGCCCGACGATGTGAAGTCGCTCGTCGCGCCCGTGCTCGCGCATCGCGTGACGTTGAGCCCCGAGGCGGAGATGGAAGGCCTGGCGCTCGAGGATCTGCTGGCGCGGATCTTCGACGCGGTGGAGGTCCCGCGATAACGTGCGGCCCGGCGCGCTTCTGATCCGCCTGCTGATCCTCGACGCCGTCGCCGCGTTGTTGTGCACGATTGCGCCGCGGTTCGTGTGGGCGGTGCTCGGCTGCTTTGCCGGGATCGTGCTGGCGGCGGTGGTGGAGGCGCTGGCGCTGCGGCGCGTGCGAATCGAAGTCGAGCGGCCTGAGAAGATCGCGCTGGCACTCGACGAGACGGAGTCGATGAAACTGACGCTGTGGAGTGCGGACGCGTCGTCCGCACTTTCGCTCACGATCCGCCAGGTCTGGCCCAACCTCGTCGACAAGACGTCGACGACGAAGCACGGCCGGCTGCGCGCGAACGAGCAGCTGACGCTCGAGATGCCGGTCCGCGGAATCACGCGCGGCTCGGCAGTCATCGAGCCGCCGGCGATCGCGATGACGTATCGCGGCCTCATGGAGCGGATCATCACGGCGGGCGCGGCGAGCGAGCTGCACGTGCTGCCGAATCTGAAAGCGGTCCGGCGCCTGCACAAGCGGCTCAACTCGTTCGCGCTGCGCGGCCTCGGCGCGCGCACCGCACCGCGCATCGGCAAAGGGCGCGAGTTCGATCGCTTGCGCGACTACGTGATCGACGACGACTATCGCGACATCGCCTGGCGCGCGTCGGCGCGGCACGGCCGCCTGATCGTGCGCGAATTCCGCCTCGATCGCTCGCAGGAGATTCTGCTCTGTCTCGATCAGGGACATCGCATGGCGGCGCGCGTCGCGCAGATCACGAGGCTCGATCACGCCGTCAACGCGGCCGTGCTCCTCAGCTACATCTGCAATCGGATGGAGGACCGCGTCGGCATCGTCTCCTTCGACACGGAGGTGGATCGCGGCCTCCCCGCGGGCCGCGGCAGCGCGCATCTGCGGGCGATCACGTCGTACGTGACCTCGCTCGAGGCAGCGTATCGCTTCACCGACTACGTGGCACTCGCGACGAGCATCCGGCGGCGCCTGCAGCATCGCACGCTCATTCTGATGATGACGGTGTTGCCCGAAAAGGAAGAGCGTTTCCCTCTGCTGCGTGCGGTCGAGCTGCTCGCGCCGCAGCATCTGCCGCTGATCGTCGTGCTCAGCGATCCGAATCTGAAGGCGGCCGCGCAGCAGCAGCCGTCGAACCGGATCGAGCTGTCGCAGAACCTCGTCGCGCGCGATCTCTGGCTCGGCCGCGTGGAGCTCATGCGCGACCTCCGCGCGCGCGGCGCCCTCGTCGTCGACTCGACCCCGGAAGATGCCGGCGTGGACTCGGTCAATGCGTACATCGATGTAAAAAGGAGGCAGATGCTGTAGAACGAGTGCTGAGTACCGAGTACTGAGTACTGAGTACCGAGTACTGAGTAGAACGGGCTCAGCACTCAGCACTCAGCACTCAGCACTTCCTGGTCACTCAGCACTCAGCACTTCCTGGTCACTCATCACTCGTCACTCGCACATGAACCTCGAGAAATTCATCGCGAATCGCACGGCGGTCTGGCAGCAGCTCGAAGATGCGCTCGAGCATGCTGAGATTGCGTCCGATGAGCTGACGCATGATGAGGTGCAGCGGATGGTTGAGCTGTACCGGCGCACCTGCTCGGATCTCAATCTCATCCGCTCCTACACGGCGAATCCCGAGCTGATGGGGCGGCTCAATCTGCTCGCCGGACGCGCGTACCGCTTCATCTATCGGGCCGGACATGAGAAGCCGGTCGCACCCGCCTTCGTACGGCTCGTGAAGAGCGAGATCCCGGCGGTCTTCCGCCGCCAGCGCTTCGTCATTGCCATCGCCGCCTTCGCCTTCATCCTCGGCGCGTTGACCGGCGCGGCGGCAATCGCGATCGATCCATCGAACGGACCGCGCATCATCCCGCCCGAATTCTTCACCGAACGGCCTCGCGATCGCGTCGCCAAGCTCGAAAAAGCCGAAGAGCGGATCGACACGATGGAGAAGGCCACGACCTTCGGCGCCTCGCTCTACACGCACAACATCCAGGTCACCTTCCTCGCCTTTTCCCTCGGTGCCCTGACCATCGTCGGCGGACTGTGGCTCCTCTTCTACAACGGAGTGCTGCTCGGCGCCGTCGCCGCGATGTACATCTTCGACGGCGTCTCGCTCTTCTTCTTCGCCTGGGTCGGACCGCATGGCGCGCTCGAATTGCCATCGATCATCTTCGGCGGCGCAGCGGGACTGCTCGCCGGACGCGCGCTGCTGATGCCGGGCGACCTGTCGCGCACGGCATCGTTGCGCCGCGCGCTTCCGGCCGTGTGGCGCATCATGCTCGCCACGGCGATCGCGCTCGTTTTCGCCGGGCTGATCGAAGGCTCGTTCTCGCAGTTCACGTCCAACTCGATTCCGTATGGACTCAAGATCGCAATCGCGATTCTCCTCTTCACCGGACTGATGCTCTACCTCTTTGCGCGCAGAGTGGATTCCGTCTCATGAACCGCGTCACGATCACTACGCCCGAGCATGTCGAGATCACGCTCGAGCCCGCGGGCGCCGGGAGCCGTTTTCTCGCCGTCATGCTCGACTTCGTGATCACCGCCGGCATGTGCGGCGTGCTGGCGGGGGTCGTCAGCGCACTCGTGCCGCGCGCGATCGGCAATCCGATCATCATCACCGCCTGGTTCCTGATCCCGCTCGGCTGGCACATGCTGTGGGAAACGAAGGGACAGGGGCGCACTCCGGGCAAGCGCGCGTTGTCGCTGCGCGTCGTCGATGCGCGCGGCCTGCCGCTCTCGCTGCACCAGGCGCTCGTGCGCAACATCGTCCGCGTCGTCGATTTCATGCCGGCCTTCTACGGCGTTGCCGCGGCGACCACCGTCGTCGATCCACTGCGCCGCCGCCTCGGCGATATGGTGGCCGGCACGCTCGTGATCCGCGAGCCGAAGCCGCTGACGTATCGATCGGAGCTCGCCAGCGAGCGCCGCTACAACACGCTGCGCACTCCGCGCGCAATGCGGCTGATCCGCCATCGCATCAGCCTCGAGGAGCGCGAGCTGCTGCTGGCGATCTGCATGCGCGCCGACCGCATGCAGCCCGCCGCCCGCTACGACCTCATGGAGGAAGTCGCCGAGGCGTATCGCGAGAGACTCGACGTCGAAGACGACGCGACGAGCGGCGAGAACTTCGTGCGCGATTTGACATCGGTGTTGTTTGCACAAAGAAAGTGATGGGACGGATGGGACTATGGGACCTATAGGACCTATGGGACCTATGGGTGGACACCTATAGGTCCTATAGGTCCCATAGGTCCTATAGTCCCATCCACCCCATCCTCCCCCCTCCCGTTGTCGTACCATCCCTCCAGCCCGATCGATGCCCTGCAAGAATCACGTTGACGAACTCGAAGGTCTGCTCTCCTGTGCGCGCTGCGGGGAGAGCTTCTGCGGGGACTGTGTCGTCACGATTCAGGGGCGCTCTTTCTGCGCTTCCTGCAAGCGCGAGCAGTTGCTCGACATTCAATCGGGCGTCGGTGGATCGGAGCTCAGCCTGGCGACGCTCAGCCGGCGGATGGCGGCGCGCATCCTCGATGACATGATCTTCTGGGGGACGTGGTTCATCGGGCTGATCATCGTGCTCTCCGTCGCTGGAGAAGGGAGGCGCGAGAAGATCGATTCCTTCCTGGTGTTCTTCTTCGCGCTCGGTGCCGCGGCGTTCATCGGTCTGATCCTCTACGACGCGATCATGCTCTCCGTTCGCGGCCAGACGCTCGGCAAGATGGCGCTCAGGATCAAGGTCGTGCGGCCCGACGGCAGCCCGATCTCCGCCGGTCAGGCCTGGGGCCGCGCGCTCATGCGCGGCGTGATGATTCACATTCTCGGGCTCGTGAACTACATTCCTGCCTTCGCAACCAAACAACGGACCTGCATTCACGATCTCGTCGCAAACACGCGCGTGGTGAATCTCGAATGACGACGGAAACGACTGCACCGCACTGCCTCAATCACTTCGATGCGTTCGAGGATCTGCAGCACTGCACGCGATGCGGGCGCGTCTTCTGTGGCGACTGTCTCGTCATGCTGCAGGGAGAGCCCTACTGCGCCGCCTGCAAGACGGAGCGGGCGCTCGACGTCCAGTCGGGTGTCGACCCGATGCAGGCGCAGTACGCGACGATCCTGCGGCGCTTCTGCGCACTCTTCGTCGACAACATCATCGTCGGCATTCCGTTCCAGGTGCTCTCCGGAGTCGCTCAATTCGCCGCCGCGTTCTACCACAGCGTCTGGCTGCAACTGGCCATCGCCGTCTCCATCATGATTCTCGTGATGCTGGCGAACATCACGTACGAGGCACTGATGATTCGCCGCAACGGCCAGACCGTCGGAAAGATGGCGCTGAAGATCAAGGTCGTTCGTGCCGACGGAGGCCCGCTGTCCGTCCGCGATGCATGGATCCGTCCTGTCGTCCGTCTCTTCGCCGGCATGCTGTGCGCCGCCGACTACTTCCCCGCTTTCTTCAATGCCGAGCGGATGTGCATTCACGACATGGCCGCAAAGACCAGAGTGATCAACGTCCCCTGACATGTCTCCACAACGCTTCGTCACCTACACCGGTCCCGCCTGCCCGCGCTGCGGCGTGCCGATCGCGCTCGACAGGATCACGCCGGGAGAAGACATCTGCACCGTCTGCCGCGGCTTCTTCACCGCAGCGGTGTTCCGTCCGCCGAGCCACGTGACGCGAGTCGTACAACTGGGCGCGGAAGGTCCGGAGAATGCGAGTGCCTGCGCCAATCATCCGCGAAACGCGGCGGTGACCTCGTGCGAGCGCTGCGGTCTTTTCATCTGCTCGTTGTGCGAGCTCGACCTGTTCGGCGGCAAGTACTGCCCTGCCTGTTTCGATCGCATGACGCAGGAGGGAGGCGAGATTCAGAAGTCGATCCGCAACTGGCGCGGACTGGCGCTCGGCATCTCGCTGGCGGGTCTCCTGCTCAGCTCTCTGATGATCGGCATTCCGCTCGGATTCCTGACCATCTACTACGTGATCCGCGGCTTCCGCGATCCCGAGCGCTCGCGCGATCAGTATGCCGGTCTGATCATCGCGTTCTTCCTCGCCATCGGCGACATTGCGATCGGCATCGCGATGTTCTCGGAGTTCTTCCTGAAATGACCCGCGTGAAACGCCGTTACCTCGGCCGCTTCGGCGATCTCGCATCGCGCACGTCGATCTACGAGCGCGGCAATGCAATCGAGGTCGACGAGCAGGATGCGTTTCACATCCGCCGGCGCCGCGTCTTCTACGAGGATGTGCAGCTGGTCACGATGCACGACAGCGTCGGTCTGGCCGGCATCTTCTTCGGCTTCGGCATCGCCACGATCTTCCTTCTGCTCGCCTTCGCGATGGGCCGGGACGCCGGATGGATCATGGCCGTGGCCGCGGCGCCGTTCCTCGCTTACGGGATCGCGCGGCTCACCATGCGGGATGCGATCATCACCGTCTTCGGCCGCCGCTCGAAGGCGCGCATCCGCTTCACGCTCTCCCCGAAGAAAGCGCGCCGCATCTACGACGAGCTTTGCGAAAAAGTGCGCGCCGCGCAGAGCGAATGAAAACGCTCTCTTACAACGTTCGGCCCACGGCGGGCACGATGATCCGCAGCTCGTCCATCAGCCGTGCGAACTGATCGGGATAGAGCGACTGCGGACCATCGCAGACCGCCTTCTCCGGATCGTGATGCACTTCGATGAGGAGTCCGTCGCCGCCCGCGGCAACCACCGCGCGCGCAAGCGGCATCACCTTGTCGCGGCGCCCCACGGCATGCGACGGATCGCCGATGACCGGCAGATGGGAGAGCTTGTTGAGGACGGGGATCGCGGAGATGTCGAGCGTGTTGCGCGTGTAGGTCTCGAACGTGCGGATCCCGCGCTCGCAGAGGATCACCTCGTAGTTACCGCCGGCCATGATGTATTCCGCCGCGAGCAGCCACTCCTGAATCGTCGCCGACATCCCGCGCTTCAGGAGAATCGGTTTGCGGATCTGGCCGAGGGCGGCGAGGAGATTGAAGTTCTGCATGTTGCGCGCGCCGACCTGCAGAATGTCGACATACGGCAGCATCCCTTCGATCTGCGAGATCTCCATCACCTCGGACACCGTTGCCATGTCGAACTCGTCGCCCGCGGCACGAAGAATCTTGAGTCCGTCGACGCCCATCCCCTGGAACGCGTAGGGCGACGTGCGCGGCTTGTATGCACCGCCGCGCAACACGCGCGCGCCGGCCCGCGCCACACGGCGTGCCGTTTCGAACACCTGATGCTCGTTCTCGATCGTGCAGGGACCGGCCATCACGACGACTTTGTCTCCGCCGATCTCCACACCGCGCGCCCGGATGACCGTGTTCTCGCGTTTCCACGTGCGGCTGGTCAGCTTGAACGGCTCGCTGACTCTAACCACTTCCTGCACCCCGTCGAACAGCTCGAACTCGCGGGTGTCGATCGTCTCGACATGTCCGACGACGCCCAGCACGGTCTGGTCGGTGCCGGTAGAACGATGAACGTCGAAACCGCGCGTGATCAACTCCGCGACCACGCGCTCGATCTTCTCTTCTGCTGCGTGCTTCTCCATGACGATGACCATTGGCGTCTCCTTACGTGGTGCGGGCCGCAGCTTCGCGCTCGGCGCGCCGCGACTCGTCGATGATTCGTTCGAACAGACGCCGGACGGCCGCACTCTCCAGCGGACCTTCGGACATCGTTTCTACGTGTCTGAGGACTTGCTTCTCGCGCTCAGGGGAGTAGATGGGAAGCCAAAGCAACCCCTTGATCTCGCCGATCTGAATGGCGTACCTGGCGCGCTGGTTCAGCAGCTTGACGAGAACTTCATCGACGCGGTCGATGGCCTCGCGCAACCGTATGAGCTCCTGCTCGGCATCTGCTCGATCCATAAACAAAAACCCCCTTCCCGCACCGGGGAAGGGGGTTTGGATCGTTGCCTGCTCTGAAAGCGCCCCTCCGTCCGGTGGGGCGCGTACACGGGCCCCTGGCTAGGTGTAGTAGCCGTAATAAAACCAGTTCGGGGCAAACGTGCGATTCATTTTGGTCCGCGGAGAATAGCACAACTCACGGGAGTGATTCGAAGGGGCAACAAGAAGCGAAATGCAGAACGCAGAACGCAGAATGAAGAATTTAGAAAAAGCGACGCGCGAAGCGCCACATCAATTCTCAATTCTGCGTTCTGCGTTCTGCGTTCTGCTTTCTTGTAGCTCGAGTAGCTCGAGCACACCGGACCCGCTCCTTCAAATCGTGAAAAGTCCCCAATCACCCGACGATTCCCCGCAGCGCTTCGCCCGGCGATCGCTTCTCTTCGATCGCACGCACCAGCGCGCTGCCGACGACGATCGCGTCGCATTGGTCGCGCAGCAGTTCGTAGTGCTCGCGGCGGGAGATTCCGAAGCCGACCGCGATCGGATTGCGCAACTTCGCGCGCACTTCGGCAAGCCGTGTGATCAGCGCAGGATCGAGGTCGCTGCGCGTTCCGGTCACGCCGGTCGTCGAGACGTAGTAGACGAAGCCGCGCGAGGCGCGATCGACGGCACGAATCCTTGCGCCGGTCGATGTCGGCGCCAGCAGGAACGTCGTCGCCAGCCCGGCCTTCCGGAACGTGCCATCGGCCGACTCCGGCGGCAGGTCGGTGATGAGCACACCGTCGATGCCCGCCGCCGCCGCGTCATTCGCGAAACGGTCCATGCCGTACCGCATGATCGGATTCAGATACGAGAACGCGATCAGCGGAATCTGCGATCGCTCCCGGACCGCACGCGCGATCGTGAAGAGATCGCGGATCGTCGTGCCGTTCATCAAGGCACGCTGCGACGCGGCCTGAATCACCGGCCCGTCGGCGATCGGATCCGAGAATGGGACGCCGAGCTCGATCGCATCCGCACCGGCGGCCTCCAGCTCTTCGACGAAGCGGACGGTATCGCCGTCGCCACAGGTGACGTAGGCGATCACTCCGCAGCGCTTCGACTTGCGCAACGACCGGAACAACGATTCAACGCGATTCATGTGCAGCCACCTGTGGCACGTCCTTGTCGCCGCGTCCACTGAGATTCACGACTACGACCGCATTGGGCATCGGATTCCGCATCAGCCAGCCCAGCGCGTGCGACGACTCCAGCGCCGGGATGATTCCCTCCATTTCGCTCAGCCTGTGAAAGGCCTCGAGGGCTAACCCATCGTTGCAGTCGTGGTATTCGATACGGCCGATCGACTGCAGGTAGGCATGCTCCGGTCCGATCGAGGGGTAGTCGAGACCGGCGGAGATCGAATGCGTCTCCGCGATCTGGCCGAACTCGTCCTGCAGCACCATCGAGCGCGTACCGTGCAGCACTCCGAGCGCGCCGCCGGAGAACCGCGCAGCATGATCGCCGGGTCCCGGCCCGCGGCCTCCCGCTTCTACGCCGATCAACCGGATCGACGGATGCTTCACCATCTCATGGAAGAGACCGATCGCGTTCGATCCCCCGCCGACGCACGCCACTCCAGCGTCCGGCAACCTGTTGACCTTCTTCCGGAGCTGCAGGAGCGCCTCCCTCCCGATGACCGATTGAAAATCGCGCACGACCATCGGATAGGGGTGCGGGCCGAGGACCGAGCCGATGATGTAGTGCGTCGTCCGGACGTTCGTCACCCAGTCGCGGATCGCTTCGTTGATCGCATCCTTCAACGTCCGGCTGCCGCTGGAAACCGGAACGACCTCGGCGCCCAGCAGGCGCATGCGGAAGACATTCAGTTCCTGCCGCGCCATGTCGACTTCACCCATGTAGACGACGCACTGCAGGCCGAGCAGCGCGCACGCCGTCGCAGTTGCGACGCCATGCTGCCCGGCTCCCGTCTCCGCGATGATGCGCGTCTTCCCCATCCGCTTCGCGATCAGCGCCTGGCCCACCGCGTTGTTGATCTTGTGCGCGCCGGTGTGATTGAGGTCTTCCCGCTTGAGAAACAACCTTCCGACTCCGCACACCTCGGCGAATTTCCTCGCTTCGGTCAGCGGCGTGGGACGGCCGACGAAATCGGAGAGGACGTCGTCGAGCTCGCGGCGGAACTCGCGATCGCGCCGCAGCCTCCTGTACGCCGACTCGAACTCGTTGAGCGCGGCCATCAGCGTCTCGGGAACGAACCTGCCGCCGAATTCTCCGAAGAATCCGCGGCGATCCGGAAGTGCAGTCATCGTTCAATCCTTTCGAACAGCTCTCTCAGTTTCGTGTGGTCCTTGATTCCCGGCGCGGACTCGACGCCGCTGGCGAGATCGATTGCGTCGGGGCGAACCGCCGCGATGGCCTCGGCCACGTTGCCGGCGTGGATGCCTCCCGCGAGAAGAAAGCGCTTCTTCCGGTCGTACTGCTGCAGCAGCGACCAGTCGAACCGCCGCCCCGTCCCGCCGCCGGGCGTGTCGAACAGCAGCCATTCGGCCGTCGGGTGCAGCGCTGTGTCAGGGAGTGCACCGGCCATGTGAATCGTCTTGATCACCGGCAGGCCGAGCACGCGGATGTCGGCCTCGGACTCCGATCCGTGAAGCTGGATCAGGTCCAGCGGCACCTTCCGCGCGACCGCGCGCACGACCTCCGGCTCCTCGTCGCGAAAGACGCCGACGAGCTTCGGGCGCCGCGCGCCGAGCGCATCGGCAATGCGCGCGATCTCCTCAGCCGTGCGATACCGCGGCGACGACTTGACGAAGATGAACCCGAGGAAGGCGGCCCCGAGCGATGCGGCGAGCTGCGCATCCTCGGCTCGCGTGAGGCCGCAGATCTTCACCTGCGGCGGGGACGTGCGCTCTCCGCTCATGACAGGAGCTCCCGGACTGCGGCTTCGCGGTCCGTCTGCCGCAGCAGCGACTCGCCGACGAGGAAGCCGTTGAAGCCGGCGGCGCGCAACCGGTCAACATCTTGACGACTCCTGATCCCGCTTTCCGCCACGCGAATCGTTCCTTGCGGCATGAGCGGCGAGAGCCGCTCCGACGCCGCGAGATCGACGCTGAAATCGCGAAGATTGCGGTTGTTGACTCCGATCAGCCGCGCGCCGCCCGCGATCGCGCGCTCGAGCTCCGCTTCATCGTGCACTTCGACCAGCGCATCGCATCCGAACTGATCGAGCAAGGCGATGAATTCGCGGATCTGCCGGCCATCGAGCAGCGAGGCGAGAAGCAGGATCGCGTTCGCACCGGCCGCAATGCCGTGCAGCAACTGCCGCTCGTCGACGATGAAGTCTTTCATGATCACCGGCAGGCCGGCGCTCTTCGCCCGCGCGAGCCACGCCGTGGAGCCGCGGAAGAACTCCGGCTCGGTCACCACCGAGATCGCTGCCGCGCCGCCGCGCCTGTAATCCGCGGCGATCGCCTCGACGTCGGGGTTCTCGACGATGCTGCCCGCCGAGGGGGAGGCGGACTTGATCTCTGCGATGATGTTGATTCCGGGCCGCGACAGCGCCGTTGCAAACGAGTGGGGAGATTCTTTCGGAAGGAGGCGCGCGCGTGTCCGCGCCACGATCCGGTCCAGGATGTCGCTCATGCGAGCTCCTTCGTCACGGCGATGAGCTCCTCGAGCTTCTGCAATGCGCGGCCGCGATCGATCGACAGCCGCGCGAGCTCGACGCCGTCGCGCAGCGACGATGCGCAGCCGGCGACATAGAGCGCGGCGCCCGCATTCGCGACGACGACTTCGCGAATCGCCCCCTCCTCGCCGCCCAGCACTCGCCGCGCGATCCGCGCGTTCTCCGCGGCGTCGCCGCCGGCGATCGCCTCGAGTGAATGGCGCTCCACGCCGATCTCATCCGGCGTGATGTCGTATTCGCGCAGCTCCCCGCCGCGCACTTCGCATACATGCGTCGGCGCCGCGGGCGAGATCTCGTCGAGCCCGTCGTGACTGTGAACGACGATCGCGTGCACCGCGCCCAGAGCAGCGAGCACGCGTGCCACGACCGTCACGAGGTGCGGCGAATAGACACCGAGCACCTGGCGTCTTGCGAAGGCCGGATTGGTGAGCGGCCCGAGGACGTTGAAGATCGTGCGGACGCCGAGCTCGCGGCGGACCGCGGCGACCGCACTCATCGCCGGGTGCAGATTCGGCGCGAAGAGGAACGAGATGTTCGTGCGGCGCAGCACCTGCGTCATCCGCTCGGCATCGAGGTCGATCCGGACGCCGAGGGCCGCCAGCACGTCCGCGCTGCCGCACGAAGACGACACCGCGCGGTTGCCATGCTTGGCGACGCACGCGCCCGCACCGGCGGCGACGAGCGCGGAGACGGTCGAGATGTTGAACGTGCCGCGGCCGTCGCCTCCTGTGCCGCATGTGTCGATAACCCCGTCGTCCTCGATGCGCAGCCGCGTCACGCGCTCGCGCATCGCGATGGCCGCGCCGGTGATCTCTTCCGCCGTCTCGCCCTTCATCCGGAGAGCGATGAGCAGCGCTGCCTTCTGCGAATCGCTGAGCGCGCCGTCCATCATCCGGGAGAAGAGCGCTTGCATCTCCGCCTGGTCAAGATGTTGACCATCCACCAGACGCTTGATCGACGCCGCGATCATCGCGCACCTCCCAGAAAATTGCGGATGAGCTGATCGCCGCCCTCCGTGCCATACGACTCCGGATGGAACTGAATGCCGAACACCGGCCGCGATCGATGCGAGACCGCCATGATCGAGCCGTCGTCGCTCTCGGCGTCGACCGTCAGTTCTGCCGGCAGCGTGGCGCGGTCGACGATGAGCGAGTGGTAGCGTGCGGTCTGCATCGGCGAAGCGCATTCGCGGAACAGCCGCTCGCCGCGATGCGTGATCGCGGTTACTTTTCCATGCACGGGCACCGGGCCTCGCGTGATGCGGGCTCCAAACGCCTCGCCGATCGCCTGATGACCGAGGCAGACGCCGAGGAGCGGGATGGAGGTGTTGGCGCGAATGAGCTCGATGATGCGGCCCGCGCGCGCCGGAGTGCCGGGCCCGGGCGAAACGACGATCGCACGCGGCTTCTCGCCGAGGAGGGCCTGCGGATCGAACGCGTCATTGCGAAGCACACGCAGCCGCTCCGACGCAAGCCGCTCGATCTGTTGCACCAGGTTGTAAGTAAACGAATCGTAGTTGTCGATGACGGTAATCAAAGTCCGTTCTCCTGAACGCGTTCGCGGGAAGAGACGCGAGTCAGAAGCTACGCCATCGAGCTAGGGGTGACGAGGATGGAGTGCGGAGTGCGGAGTCAGAAGAGCCAAAGACACGAGCCGACTGGCAAGCGCGACTCGTTCTCCTGAATGGCGATGATCATGACGAGCGGAGTGTAACACGCCAAGGGTCGCAGACGCTCACGACCCCCTCGGGACCGAGCCTATTTCATCTTCACCACGTCGCCCGGCTCCGTCTGCTGCATCGTCAGGCGGAGCTTGGACGACTCGAGCGGCACGGCTTCGATCTGGTCGAGTGAGCCGAGCTCCTTGCCGTTGCCGGACATCCGCTGCAGTTCCTCCCCCTTCGGCCAGAGACGCGTATCGATCGAGCGGATCGCGGCGTTGTACTTCTCGACCGTCTTCTGCAGCGAGGAGCCGGTGTCGGCGATGAGCTCCATGACGCGGACGAAGCGATTGAAGAGCTCGACGCCGGCCTCGTGCATCTTCTTCGCGTTCTCTTCCGTGCGCTCCGCCTTCCACCCCGTTGCGACTGCGCGCAGCAGCGGCAGAAGAACCGTGGGCGACGCGAGAACGACTTTCTTTTCGGCGGCGAAATCGAAGAGCGTGGGGTCGGTCAGCAGTCCGGCGGAAAGAAAGTGCTCGCCGGGCAGAAACATCACTGTGAAATCGAGCGTATCGCCGACCGCGGTCTGATACTCGCGGCGGCTGAGAGCCTCGATGTGGCGGCGCAGCGTCTTCACATGCTGCGTCAGCAGCTCGCGCTTTTTCTCTTCGCTCGACTCGTTCGCCGCGGCGGTGTATTCGCTCAGCGGCACCTTCGCGTCGATGGCGATGACGCGATGATTGGGAAGATGGACGATGACGTCGGGCCGCAGTCTCCGTCCCTCTTCATTGAAGAACGTCTCCTGCGTTTCGAAGTCGCAGAACTCGCTCATCCCGGCGAGCTCGATGCAGCGCTTGAGCGTGTTCTCGCCCCACGATCCGCGGACGGTGGGCGACTGGAGTGCGTTCGCGAGCCGCGCCGCCTCGCGCTGCGCCGACTCCTGCGCCGACAGCAGCGTCCTGATCTGCTGCTGCAGCCCGCCGTAGGCCTCGGTGCGCATCCGCTCCGATTTCATCAGCTCGCCGCGATACTGATCGAGCATCCGGTTCAGCGGATCGAGAAGCGTCGCGATCTCCGCCTTCTTCGTATCGAGCGAGCCGTCGACTTGAACCTTGTTCTGCTGAACGATCGACTTGCCGACTTCATGGAAGACGCGCTGCGCGGTCGCGGCGAACGCATTCTCCATCCTCTGAATGTCATTCAGCCTCGCCTCGGCCACCGCACGTTCCTGTTCAGCAAGCCTGACTCGCTCGCGCGACCGGCCGCTCCCAACCACCCACCCGATGCCTGCGCTCGCAACGAGCGCAATTGCGCACAACAGAACCGTGATCCACATGGATCAGATGATACGACGCAGCACTTCGATGACGCGATCGATCTCGCTGTCGTCGTTGTAGAAGTGGGGCGAAAAACGGAGCAGGCCCTCGCGCGGCGCGGAGATGATGCGCTCCTCGTCGAGGAGGCGATGCAGGCGGACGACGCTTGTCTCTACAGATTGTGGAGCGGCACCGACGATGCCGGAGCGCGTCTCCCCGACGGTGAAGCCGGCCGCGCGCAGCTCGTCCGCCAATCGCTGCGTGAGCCGGAGGACCTCGCCCTGAATCTCTTCGATACCGATCTCGAGCAGCAGGTCGATCGCGGCGCGAAGTCCGTAGATGCCATTCGTGTTGAGGGAGCCTGCCTCGAATCTCCGCGAATCGGGCAGGAGGTCGACGGGAGAAAGGATGAACGTTCCCCGGCGATCGATATTCGTCCAGCCGCTCTCGACCACCTCGAGCTCGTCGCGATGCTCGGCGGCCGCGAAGAAGATGCCTGCGCCTTCGGGCCCGCACAGCCACTTGTGCCCGTCCGCCGCGAGGAAGGAGATGTTCGCGCGGCGCACGTCGATCGGAATCACGCCGAGCGACTGGATCGCATCGACGCAGAAGAGGACGCCGCGGCGTGCGCACATCGCGCCGATGGCCTCGACGTCCGCGCGATAGCCGTTGTGAAACGCGACCGAGGAGACGGTGACGAGACGGGTGCGCGCGTCGATCAGCGGCTCGATCTCTTCGACGGCCGGCAGCGGCGCCACCCGGCACTCGACGCCGCGGCGTTCGAGCCGTTTCCACGGCGTCCAGTTCGATGGAAACTCGAGCGCCGTCGTGATGACGTTGTCCCCCTCATGCCACCGCAACCCTCCGGCAACGAAGGACAGCCCCTCCGACGTGTTCTTGACGAACGCGATCTCTTTTTCGTGCGCGCCGATCAGTTTCGCGGCGGAGGCGCGGGCACGATCGTGTTCCGCATACCACTCCCGCCAGTGCGCGGCGCCGTAATCGCGCTGATCGCGCGCATGCCACATCATCGCCTCGCTGGCGCGGGTGGAGAGCGGCCCCACCGCCGCATGATTGAAATAGACGGCGTTCTTCGTCACGGGAAAGAGGTCGCGGAGGGCGCGCTTGTCCACGTGAAGAGCGTACCGCAACCGTGCTATACCGGAATCACGCCCCGTGATCGCCGCCGCCACCATCGTTGCCCGCAACTACATTCCTCAGGCGCGAGTCGTCGCGCAATCCTTCCGGCGGCATCATCCGGACATCCCGTTTTTCGTCCTGCTCGTCGACCGCTCGCGCGACGCCATCGCCGATGCCACACGGATCGCGCTGCCGGAGGTCTTCACTCCGCCGCGCCGCTACTCCATCAAGCAGACCGCGGTTGCCGCGAAGCCCTTCCTGCTGCAATGGCTGCTGGCGCATGGATTCGACCGCTGCCTGTTCCTCGATCCCGATGTACTCGTGCTCTCGCGCTTCGACGCGCTGCTGGAGCGGATCGGGCAGCACAGCGTGGTCGTCACGCCGCACTTCGTGACGCCGCCGCGCGATGAGCAGCGGATCGCGCGCGAGCTCAACATCCTCCTCTCCGGTGTCTTCAACGGAGGCTTGATCGGCATTGCGGACCGGCAGCCGGCGCGCGAGTTTCTGAAGTGGTGGGGCGAGCGCGTGATCGAGGCCTGCGACAGCGAGGTGGCGCGCGGGCTCTACTACGATCAGCGCTGGCTCGATCTCGCCCCGGTGTTCTTTCGCGATATCTCTGTGCTGCGCGATGCCGCGTACAACGTCGCGTACTGGAATCTGCCGGAGCGCGAGCTGCGCGTCGAAGGCGACAGCGTCACTGTCGATGGCCGGGCGTGCGCCTTCATTCACTTCAGCGGATTCGATCCGGCGCGGCCGCAGCAGATGACGCGCTATGCGCCGCAGACCACCATCAGCAACGCGATGTTCGCGCGCTATGCAGCACTGCTGCGCGAGGCGGGAGCGCGATGAGACTCGCGGCGGCCACCATCGCGAGCAAATCGCATCTCGCGCATGCGCGCGTGCTGGCGGCATCGTTTCGCGAGCATCATCCCGAGATCCCCTTCTTCGTCCTTCTCGCCGACGAGATCGAAGGTGCGTTCGAGCCGGAGCATGAGCCATTCGCGCTGGTGCTCCTGCGGCAACTGACGATCCGCGATCTCCGCGGCTTCACCTTTCGCTACACCGAACAGGAGCTGTCGTATGCGGCGGCTCCTTACTTGATCGAGCATCTCCTCGACAGCGGCTTCGATGCCGTCGCGTTTTTCAAGCAGGAGAGCCTCGTCAGCGCGCCGCTGCGGCATGTGCTCGCGCTCGTGGAGAGGCATTCGATCGTGCTCACGCCGCATCTTCTGCATCCGGTCGGAGCGCGGCGCGAGCTGGCGATCCTGCAGTCGGGCGTCTACAACTCAGGGTTCCTCGCCGTCGCGAACCGCGCGCAGGGCCGCGCGTTTCTCGAGTGGTGGAAGGACCGGCTCGAACGGCATTGCGTTCACGACGTGCCGAACGGCATTCACTTCGAACAGCGCTGGCTCGACCTCGTGCCGGCGTATTTCGACGACTACGGATTCGTCCACGATCCGCGCTTCAATGTTGCGCACTGGAATCTGCTCGAGCGCCAGACGGTCGATCCCTGCTTCATCCGCTTCAGCGGATACGATCCCAAACAGCCGCATCGCACGACGCGTTATGTGGCCAGGCCTTCGATGGCGGAGATCGGCGATGCCGCAGCATGGTTCGCGGAGTACGCGCGGCGGCTGACGGAGGCCGGAGATGACGAGTGCCGCACCTGGCCTTACGCCTATGCGCATTTCGATGATGGTGAGCCGGTCCCCGATGCGGCGCGCACCGCGTATCGCCTGCTCGCACCGCCGCTCGATCCCTGGAGCGGCGAGTCTCGGCTCTGGTTCGCGCGCTACGAAAAGGAGAGGCACAGCCTGCGCTCGCTGGCGCAACGTGCAGTGAAGGTCTGGAAGCGCCGCCGAGCGGAAAAAGGAACGTGGTACGCGATGCGGGTCGTCGCCGCGGCAACATGGAAGCACGTCGCCGCGGCAATCGCAGCTACTGTGTCCCGGACTCCAGGCGGGTCACGCGGATCTCGAGCGACTCGAGGGCTCGTTTGAGCCTCTCTTCCTCTTCCTCCAGCGTCGTCATCCGGCGGTAGAGATCCGCATGCGAAAACTTGATCATCGCCTGCGTTTCGTTCGCTGACCGCTCCATTCTTGCCAACAGCTCCGTTCGGGTATCTTGAAGCTGGGCCTGGACACGCAACAGCCCCTCGGCCAACAGTCGTACCTGGGCGTTCGTATCCTCGTTGAGGACTTCGAGGTGACGGCGCGTCTCCGCCATCTCATTTCGAGTCTCCGCTACCGCCGTACGAAGCTCCGCGACTTCATTCCGAAGTTCGGTCGATGTAGCCGACAGCCCGGTTATGTCGCTCCGAATCTCGGTTATGTCGCTCCGAATCTCGGTTATGTCACCCCGAAGCCCGGTCGTTTCGCTCCGAATCTCGGTTACGTCACCACGAAGCCCGGTCGTTTCACTCCTAAGCTCGGTTACGTCACCCCGAAGCCCGGTCGTTTCACTCCCAATCTCGGTTACGTCACTCCGAAGCTCGGTCGTTTCACTCCGAAGCTCGGTTACGTCACCCCGAAGCCCGGTCACGTCGCTCCGAATCTCGGTTACGTCACCCCGAAGCCCGGTCGTTTCACTCCGAAGCTCAGACATATCGCTCCGAAGATCCGTAGCAGTCGTCGTCAGTTCGGATCGAAGCGCCGCGATCTCACCGCGGCTCTGCGACAGCTCGCCGCGAGTCTCAACGGTTTCCTGCAGCACACGGCTGAGCAGGCTTCGCAGCTCTTCGTCCATCGTTAATCATCATTATATTCGCCGGCGTGATCACTCTACGGCGCGTGGAGGAGCCCGATCAGAGTCACGGCGTGCGCAGCGCCGCCTGTTGCGAGGCGAACCGCTGCGCTTCAGCACTCCGCTGACTCTCCTGCAGTGCGCTGATGAGCGGCGGATAGGCCGGCGCGAACCGCGGCTCGATCGCCAGCGTTCGCTCGTAGGCATCGATCGCCTCCGTCATCTGTCTCTTCTCCCTGTAGAGCTCGCCGAGTTGAAACCACGCCTGTGCGTAGTTCGGCCGCAGTTCCACGGCCCGCCTCAGACTGGCAATCGACCGCAGGAGGAGCCCGAGGTTGTAGTGGACTTCGGGATCATCCGGGGTGATTTTCGCAGCACGCCGCATGGCCGTGACGCCGTCCGCTCTTCTGCCGAGATTGAATTGCGCGAGCCCCAGCCATTGCAGCGCCTGCGCGTTGCGCGGATCGCGGGCGAGGATCAGCGAAGCCGTCTCCTCCGCTCCCCGGAAATCGCGCTGCTTCATCTGGCCGAACATCAGATCGAGGTACGGCTCGACTTCCGCCGGCTTCAGCTTCCTAACCATCTGCTGCATCTTCGCCACCGAGCCGGCATTTGTGCCGCCGTACATGCGTATGACGGCGGCGGCGCGATAGAGATCCGCATCCGGGCCGCTCACGACGACGTCGTCCAGCTCGGTCTCCCGCTCCTCGCGCGGCGCGAGAAGCTCCGGCCCACCGCCCTTCCGCCGGATGAAGTGATCGGTCATCGTGACGTGCACGACATCCTGCGTGCGCCGCGCCGGCATGTGACAGGAGACGCAATCCGCCTCGGCGTCGAGAGCCGGGAGATGCTTCGCGAGGATCTCCCGGTGGCAGCTCATGCACGCCGTCCGGTAATGCGCTGCGCGCTCCTCCGCGCTGACCCTGCGATGCGGGTCGTGGCAGGTGAGACAGGTGAGCCGCCCCTCGCTCTCGCGAAAACAGCGGCTCTGTTCGAGCCGGTACGGATGGTGATTGATCTCGAAGCGTTCCGGCTGCGGCAGCGCATGATCGACGACCTCGATCTTCACTTCGTAATCGGCGAGCAGCTCGCCCGGGCGGAACGAGTCGATGTCGCGCCCGTAGACGCGCATCGCAGGAATCGCGACGGATGCCTGCATGTGGCACTCGTAGCAGACATCCCTGCTCCGCTGTGCATCCAGCCGCATCGGATTCACGATGCTCGAGAAGATCTGATTGATGTTGCCGCGCACGTGCCGTTCGCCCGGCCCGTGGCAGCGCTCACAGCCGATGCCTTCCGGCATGGCGCGCGGCAGCGACTGCGGCCGCCAATACGACGCCGGCGAAGGTGCAACGGCTGGATAGGCGTCGTGGCAGAAGAGGCACTCATGCCGCACCCGCCGCGTCACTCCGTCGTGATCGGCACGGTCATAACCCGGCGCCATCCCCCACTGCTTCTCCTGCGAGTACCACGCGAGCGGCAATTGATAGAGCTCGCCGTCCGGCAGTTGATAGAGATAGGTCCGCGCGTGATGGCCGGAACCGAGGATCCAGTCGACCGGCTGCTCGAAGAGGTTGATCGGCTTGCCGTCCGCTGCGAGCTGCCAGCGGCGGAACACCAGCCGCCCGCCGCGGCGGACGATCTCCATGAATTGCTGCGACTTCGCGTGGAAGTACGGCTTGCCGAATTCTTCGATCGCATGCTCCTCGCGCGGCCGCGAGAAGGACTGCGCCATGCCGCTCTGCTCGTAGGAATCGCAGATCGCGCGATGGCAGGACCGGCAGCCGGGATCCGCAGCGAAGAGGAGTGCGGCAAGGATGAGCATCGTTCCGCTCACCACTCGGCGATCTGCTGAAGATACCCCTCGTAGTTCCGCCGCATTTCGCGCAGCGAGTCGCCGCCGAACTTCTCGCGCATGGCATCGGCGAGCGCGATCGCCAGCATCGCCTCGCACACGACGCCGCACGCAGGCACGGCCGTCACGTCGCTGCGCTCCCACTGCGAGCGATGCGGCTCCTTCGTCTCGATGTCGATCGAGGGAAGTCCGCGGCGCAGCGTGGAGATCGGTTTCATGAACGCGCGAACGACAACAGGTTGACCATTCGTCACGCCGCCTTCCAGACCGCCCGCGCGATTCGTCGTCCGGTGGTAGCCGCGCTGCTCGTCGCGATAGATCGCATCGTGGACTTCGGATCCGGGCTTGCGCGCCGCCGCGATGCCATCGCCGATCGCAACCCCCTTCACAGCATGGATCGACATGATCGCGCGCGCGATGCGGCCGTCGAGTTTCTCCGTCCACTGCACGAACGAGCCGAGCCCGAGGGGAACGTTCTTCGCGGCGACGACGATGGTGCCGCCGAGCGTCTCCCCCGCCTCCTTCGCCCTGTCGACCTCGGCGATCATCGCCGCTTCGTGCTCGCGCTGCACCGCGCGCAGCGGCGACTCGTCGTCGACCTTCGTCAATTCTTCCCAGGACGGTGAGTACTCGGGGTCCCCTGCCGCGCCGACGGAGACGACGCCGCTGCGGATCTCGATGTCGAACGCCCGCAGCAACTCCTTCGCGATCGCTCCCGCGGCGACGCGCGACGCCGTCTCGCGCGCCGAAGCACGCTCGAGGATGTCGCGGAGATCGCGGCGGCCGTACTTCATGCCGCCGGGAAGATCGACGTGCCCCGGCCGCGGCGCATGCACGCGCCGCTTGTGCGCCTCCGCTTCATCGAGCTGCCACGGATCCATGGCGCCCTGCCAGTTCTCGTAGTCCCGGTTGCGGACGACGATCGCGATGGGGCCGCCTAACGTTTCGCTGCCGCGAACGCCGCCGGCGATCTCGGCCTCATCGCTCTCGATCTTCATCCGTCCGCCACGGCCGTAGCCATGCTGCCGTCTCTGCAGATCGCGGTTGATGCGCGACCGGTCCAGCGTCACGCCGGCCGGCATGCCGGTCACGATGGTCGTGAGCTGCGGTCCGTGGGACTCGCCTGCGCTGATGAAAGTGAAGGTCATGCGTTCGTTCGCGAATACTCCATGCTGGTGCGAAGCACCAGCATCTCCGATTACATCGGCAGAATCAAAAGCGAAGATCGTCGCTCCATCGCGCGGAGAGGTCGAGCCAGTTGGGATTCTATAAGTAGAGCCGGTGAGACTTGTTGCTCATGATGTACGCGAAGGCTGCCTGATTCATAAGCAAATCCCGGGATGGTGTAACCGTAGATCCTGGCGCTACGCGCCAGGATTGAGCTGATGACCCTTCTCTCCCCGCCGCACGAACAGCACGATCGCGATGATGACGAGCAGCGTCGAAATGAGCTGCGCCACCGTGAACGGCCCGAAGAAGCGGTCGTCCTTGGCGCGCACGATCTCGACGAGGAAACGCTCGACGCCCATCATGCCGAGAAAAAGTGCGAACGCGCGGCCCTTGGCGTGGGTGCGGCGCGAGTACCAGAGAAGGATCGCGAACATGAGAAATGCCGCGGCCGATTCGTAGAGCTGCGTCGGATGCACGCGCAGCACCTCGTACGAGGGAATCGACGGATCGACCTTCACACCGAATTCGCGCAGCGCTTCGGCCGTCGTCGGCGGCGAGCCCTTCGGAAAGGCCACGCCCCACCAGCCGTTCGTCGGACGGCCGTAGTCATCGCCGACGAGAAAGCAGCCGATGCGACCAAACGCATAGCCGATCGCCAGCGCTGGTGCGGTCGCATCGGCCGCCGTCAGAAAATCGACGCGCCGATGGCGGATGAGCCACGTGCAGGCGAGGAATCCTCCCGCGAGTCCGCCATACCAGACGAGGCCGGCGCGATCGAACAGGAGATGCCAGTCGTGAAAGAGGATCGCGTAATAGATCTTCGCGCCGGCAATGCCGCCGATCGCGGCGTACATCACCATCGATGACGCCATCTCGTCCGTCAGTCCGTACTTCTGAAACTGCCGCGAAAGAATCCAGCCCGCGGAGACGAAGGCGATGAACATCATCAGCCCGAACGTCGTGATCTCGAAAGAGCCGAACTTGAGAAGGGTTGGGAACATGCGGCGCGAAGGATATCGTGAAGAGGTCGCGGTATGGTTTCGCGGTCACGCGGGCTCGTGGTGGGGTCTCGCGGTCACGCGGGCTCGTGGTGGGGTCTCGCGGTCACGCGGGCTCGCGGGCGCGCGGTGGGGTTAGCTCAGAAACTGCCATTCTGCGAAACCGCGCAGTTCATACACCGCGAGCCCGCGGGCCCGCGCAACCGCGAGCCCCATACACCGCGAGCCCGCGTGCCCGCGAAACCGCGCAACCCATAAACCCAGCACCCCAGAAGCCCACCCACTGGCCCACATCGTGCTTTCCGCTCTCGGCCAACGGCGGTAGTGCCACTACTGGCGAGAAGAGGAGCAACAGAGATGAACCGGATTCGTATCGCCTTCGGCTTCCTAATTCTTTTTGCTACAAACATTTGGGCGGCGACACCCGCGAGCGGCACGCTCTCGCCGTCGAATCGCGTGGTCGTCTACTCCACCGGTCCCCAGTTCGTGTCGAACGTCTCCCCGGTGCCCGTGCTGCAGACGTCCTATCAATGTGGCGTCGCCAATCCCTGTGACGAGTTCACGCTCACGGTCTCTCTCCCCGCCGACTACGCCACGACCAATCCGCGCGACCGCATTTTCTTCCGCGCGCAATGGCCGACGACGGCCAACGATTTCGACATGTACGTCCTCAATGCCGGAGGGACGGAGGTCACGCGATCCGCAGGCAGTACCGATCCGGAACAAACGTCCATCCCCGCCGGCGGCGGCACCTACACGCTGAAGGTGCGCATCGTCCCCTTCACGGTCACCGGTGATTCCGCAACCGTCACCATCTCCCTCGGCGTCCCCGATGCGTCGGTCGTGCAGGCCGATCCCGGCATCGCACCCCGCTTCCATGTGTTCCCGGCGCCGGACGGCATGGGCGCCAGCGCCGGTGAGCCATCGATCGGCGTCAATGGGAAGAGCGGCAATGTGATGTTCCAGGCCGGACTCGAGACTCTGCGCGTCTCGTTCAACGACGCGACGTCGCCCGCGCGCGCGACCTGGGCATCGACCGAGAGCGTCATCACTGGCACCGCATCGATGGATCCGATCTCGTGGACCGATCGCAAGACCGGGCGCACGATCGTTTCGCAGTTGATCGCAACCGCAGGCGTGACCGGCGTCTCCATCGGAGAAGGCTGCAGCCTCGCCGCATACACGAACGACGACGGTGCGAACTGGGTCCCGAGCAAAGGATGTGGAACGCCCGGCGGTAACGATCACCAGACGGTCGGCGGCGGCCGCTATCACGCGATCAACGGCGTCGAAGTGGTCAACCCGGTTTACGAGAACGCGGTGTACTTCGCCGCGCAGGTCGGCGTCTCGGCCTACTGCGCGCGCAGCGACGACGGCGGGCTCACGTTCGGAGCCGGCGTCCCGATGTACAACCTGACGCAGTGCGCCGGCATTCATGGACATGTGCAGGTCAGCCCCGCTGACGGCACGGTCTACGTACCGAACGGACGATGCGGCACGAATCAGGCGCTCGTCGTTTCGGAAGACAACGGAGCGACGTGGAACGTCCGTCCGATTCCGACGAGCACGACGAACGAGAACGGCATCAACGATCCGAGCGTCGGCATCGGTGCGAAGGGAGCGCTGTACTTCGCCTATCGCGCCGTCGATGGTCATGCACACGTGGCGATCTCCGACGATCATGGCCAGTCGTGGCACGACGATCTCGACGTCGGCTCGCTGGCAGGAGTGGAGAACTCCGTGTTCCACAGCGCAGTGGCCGGCGATGACGACCGCGCCGCCATCGCCTTCCTCGGCTCCGCAGTTCCGGGCGACTATCAGGCGCCCGACTACCAGGGCGAGTGGTATCTCTACATCGCGACGACGTTCGATCACGGCCGGCACTGGAGCGTGGTCAACGCCACGCCTAACGATCCGGTGCAGCGCGGCTGCATCTGGCTGCAGGGCGGCTCGAACGACTGCCGCAATCTGCTCGACTTCATGGGCATAACGATGGATGCGGCCGGCCGCGTCCTCGTCGGATTCGCCGATGGCTGCACCGGCGCCTGCGTCAACGCCTGGCCGAACACCGGCGGCGCCCTGGCAACGATCGCACGCCAGTCGGGCGGCAGGAGACTCCTGTCTCAGTTCGATCCGGCAGAGCCAACGGCTCCCGCAACGCCGTCCATCCGCGGAGTCCGCACGAACGCCGGTGTCGAGCTCTCATGGCCGGTGCCGGACAACGGGGGCTCGCCGATCACCGGCTACCGCGTCTATCGCGGCGCGTCCGGCAGCGAACAGCCGCTCTCGAGCGGCGTCGACACCTCGAAGAACGAGTTCGTCGACACGACGATCACCGGCGGCGCGCCGACTCCGTACTACCGGGTCAGCGCGGTGAATGCGGCCGGAGAGGGCGGCCTCTCCAACGAGATCCTTCCGCCTGTCGCACCGATCGTCTACAACGCCGATCCCTGCACCGCGCCCGGAGTCACCGTCGCCACCGATCCGGCCGGCGATCAGACCGGAGCGAGCGAGCTCGATCTCCGCAGCATCTCGATCGCCGAGCCGCAGTTCCCTGATGCCGCTGGCCATCTCGTCTTCACGCTCAAGGTCGCGGATCTCTCCGTCGTTCCGCCCAACGCATCCTGGAAGGTCTACTTCACTGCGCCGAACAAGACGCAGTACTTCGTCGAGATGAACACGTTCGACCCGACCGCGATCCGCTTCTCGCGCGGCCACGTCGAATACGATCCGACGACGAACACGAACAAGAACGTCAGCGACGGTTCACTCGATGCCGGAAGCGGCTACAACGCCGACGGCAGCATCGTGCTGATCGTGGCGACGGCGAACGCCGGTTCGCCCGCGGCCGGCCAGACGCTGACCAGCGTGCGCGCGGAGACGCAGGCGCTCGCCGGCGCGACGCGCGGCCTGCTGATCACGACCGACAGCACGGCGACCGGCTCGTACACGCTCTACGGCAACGCGAACTGCCATCCGAACAACCCTCCCATTCCCCAACTCGTCGCTGCACCTTCGCAGGGCGTGGCACCGCTCACCGTCGATTTCGACGCATCGTCTTCGTACGATACCGACAGCGGCGACAAGGTCGCCGGATTCGCCTTCGACTTCGGTGACGGCACCACGCAGAACAGCTCTCTCTGGTCCGCACGTCACATCTACAACAACGTGGGAACCTACACCGCCAAGGTCTCGGTGACGGACTCGCGCGGCAAGCAGAGCACCGCACCGGCGTCGGTCACGATCATGGCCACGAGCGCGCCCGCGGCGCCGGGACACCTGACCGGCGGAGGATTCCTCGCCGGCGGCCTGACGCGATTCAACTTCGATGTGCGCAGCGACCGGAGCGGCTCGGTTTCCTACAGCGACCAGGAAGGCATCGCCTTCACGGCCAGCTCCGGGATCGACTCCTGGTCGGTCTCCGGTGCGTGTGCCTCCTTCGGCGGCGTGGCGAAGACCGACGACGGCCGCTCGATCCGCTATCGCATCGACGCCTGCGATCTCGCGACGCCGGGAAAGAACGGCGACACGTTCTCGATCACGATCAGCGGCGATGCGACGAGCGCACGCTCCGGACCGCTGGCAGGAGGGAATATCAAATTGCAGTCGAAGTAGCGGCAGCGGTTGCGCGGGCTCGCGGGGTACGCGGGCCCGCGGTATAACTGGTCGAATGAAAGCAACCGCGGAGATTCAGGTGATTCCCATCGGCGCCGGCGTCTCGGTGCGCGATGAAGTGAAACAGGCGCACGAGATGCTCGTGAGCTCGGGACTGAAGATTCAACTGCACGCCTATGGGACGAACGTCGAAGGAGAGATGCACGAGATCTTCGCAGCCATCGAGAAGATCCACGCAACGCTTCACGCTGGAGGAGTGGTGCGGCTGACGACAGCCATCAAGATCGGGACGAGAACGGACAAGGAGCCGACGCTCGCAGCAAAGGCGTTCTGAAGGAACGTCCCTGATTACGCCAGGGCCTTCTCGATCGAGGCCTTCTGATCCGAGATGAAGCGGAAGACGTCGACCTTCCCCGCGGCATCGAGATGCTGGGACACTTCGAACAGTTGCACGGAGAGCAGCGTGTTGAGCCCTTCATCGAGAGCGGCTTTGCGCCGCTCGAACGGCAGCTCCGAGATATTGGCGATCAGCATGTTCTCGTCGAAGCGGCCGTACTGATCGAAGAACACGCCCGACCAGAGATCGTCGCTCTCCGATGCCTGCAGCGCCGTCATGAAGATGTCGCGCGCCGCATCTTCCCCAACTTTTGCCTGCAGCGCCTCGTAGAGGCGGCCGAACATGTCGTTGTACGTCGAGATCACCTTCAGCAGTTCCGGCGAGTCTTCCACATCGAGGAACACCGGGCGGAACGGCTTCTCCTCGGGCGACACTTCGATGAGCCGCGCCGAGACGAGCTGAAAGAGGATGCGCGTCACTTCGAACTCGGTCATGTCAGAGGCACCGATCAGCTCGCGGATCGAGAGGCGGCCGTCGATGCGGTTGTAGACCTCGATCTCATGCTCGCTCATGTCGAGCGCCTCGAAGTCCGGCTGCTCGCCCGGCACCTTCATGAAGATCATCTCCAGGCTGGTGATCTTCTCCTTGATTCGCGCGGTCTCATCGAGACGGCGGATCCCTTCCATGATGACGCTCGAGGTGTTGATGGAGAGGACGATGCGCTCCATCGCGATCTCCTCGACCGACTCATAGAAACCGAACCAGCCGTCCTTCCAGGTGAACAGCGAGTAGATGATCTCCAGGACCTGATTCTTGACGCCCCACCAGAGATCCTTCGGCGAGAGCGCCCCCATCTGCACGAGCACTTTGCCGTGGCGCATCTGCGGCGTCACCCGCCGCTTCGACTCCTCGTACTGCGCCTGATTGATCTTGCCGTTGCGCAGCAGGAACTGCCCCAGCGAATGCTCAGGCGAGTTCGAGTTTGCGAAGACGATCTCCCCTTCCTTCCAGACGATCGTGCGCTCGAGCTGCCCTTGCGTGAGCGTGAGCTTCCCACTCGCCCGGATCATGGCGATGAAGCTCAGGACGTCGGGCAGCTGGATGCGTGAAAGATCGCCCTGAAGGATCGCGGCGTCGCGGGAGGTTTCCGGCATGAGGACCGCCTGTAACGATGACAAAGAAACGCGACGGGTTCAAGAGTTATTCGATCGCCTTCCTGCTGCGCTGGCGCTCAGGATTGGCGAGAGCATCGCGGTACCACCCGCCGGAACGCCTCGATCGCCCGTTCGATCTCCTCACCCGTCGTCATGCGCGAGAGGGAAACGCGCACGGTCGACTTCGCTTCCTCCGGGGTCAGGCCCATCGCCAGCAGCACGCCGCTCGGTTCGACCCGTCCCGATGAACAGGCCGCTCCAGTCGATACCGCGATGCCTTCCAGATCGAGCGCGATGGCGATCCCCTCTGCGTCCGATCCGCGGAAGGTGACGCTGCTCGTGTTCGGCACACGCTCTCCGTCGGCGCCGTTGATCGTGACCGCATCGCCGAATGTTTCGCGCATGGCCGACTCGAATCGCCGGCGCAGCGATGCGATCGCCGGCCGTACGCTCGCATCCGCGGCCAGCGCCGCCGCGACTCCGAACGCAGCGGCGAGCGGCACGTTCTCCGTCCCCGCACGCCGCCGTCTCTCCTGCGCACCGCCGATCACGAACGGCTCGAGCTTCGTCTCGCGCCGCACGTAAAGCGCACCGACGCCTTTCGGCGCGTGCATCTTGTGCGCGGAGAGCGCGAGAGTCGTGACGCCGAGCTGATCGACGTCGATGTCGATCTTGCCGGCGGCCTGCACGGCATCGCAGTGCAGATGGATCCCGCGCTCGCGGCAGGCGCGTCCCACCTCCGCCACCGGCTGCACCACACCGGTCTCGTTGTTGACGAGCATCATCGCGACGAGCCGCGTCTCGTCGCGCAGCGCCTCGATGACGCGCTCCGCGCTCACGGAGCCGCCGCGGTCCGGCGCGACGAACGTCACCTCGCAGTTGCGCCGCGCCAGCGCCGCGGCCACTTCGCGCACCGACGGATGCTCGATGGCCGTTGTGACAATGTGATGACGACCTTCTGCCGGGACGGCGCCGAAAATCGCGGCGTTGTTAGACTCGGAGCCGCCGCTCGTGAAAATGATTTCTCGCGCGGTGGCCGACAGCAGTCGCGCAACGGGCTCGCGGGAATCCTCGATCATCCGTCGCGCCGTCTGGCCTTCTTTGTGAATGGATGAGGCGTTGCCGTAGACGTCGCGCATGGCGTCGCAGGCGGCGCGCAGGACGTCCGGATGGACCGGCGTCGTCGCGTTGTTGTCGAGGTAAATCCGCATTCGGAGGCACCCTATGTCAGGCAGCAGGCAGGCAGCAGGCAGCAGGATGGATCGTTGGAGTATGCCTCGCCTGCTCACCTGCTGTCTGCTGTCTGCCGCCTGCTGCCTGTTGTCATCGAACATTCTCGCGCAGACGAATCCTCCCGATCCGCAGAAAACACCTCCTGCGCAGGACAGCGGCGTCCGCAAGCTCTCGCGCCGCGAGCGCAAGGAGAAGATCGCCGCGCTCTCCGATCAGTACCGGCAGTTCCTCCAGGACGTCGAGCCGATCATGCTGCCGACCGAGCTCGACACGTTTCTCATGCTCGAGACCGACCCGCAGCGCGAGATCTACGTCACCGAGTTCTGGCGCCGCCGCGACAAGGCGCAGGGCACCACGAATCACGCCTTCAAGGACGAGTACTACGCACGCCTCGACGAGGCGAAGACCCGCTACAAGTACCTCACGTCCGATCGCGCGCGCATGTACCTCCTTCATGGTGAGCCGAACGATCTGATCAAAGTCGACTGCGACCAGCTCCTCCAGCCGCTCGAGATCTGGAAGTACGACTATCTCCCCGGCCTCGGCCATCAGGTGCGGATGCTCTTCTATCTCCCGCACAACGGCATCGACTACCGGCTCTGGAATCCGATGGGCGACACGACCGACGCTCTCGCCGAGCTCGTCTCCGTCAATATCGTCGGCGCTTCGGTGGGTGATCGCACGGCCGTGAACAAAGTCTTCAACGAATCCGCTGCGGGCGGCGGCGTCTTCGTCAGCAAGATCGAGATCACGTGCAAGGACGGCGAAGAGATTCTCAAGGCGATCTTCCAGATGCAGCAGAACAAGACGGATCTGCCGAAGGTCTACGATCCGCCGCCGATCAATGAAGAAGACGTCGGCAAGATCCTTCGCTCCGTCGTGCTGCGCAATCCGAATGCACCGAAGCTCGACGCCGAGTTCGCCGCGCGCTATCCCGGCAAACAGGGCAGCCGCACGGACGTCGAGCTGACGCTCCTCGTCCCGAAAGATCAACTGAAGATCGCCGACGTCTCCGGCTCGAAGCTCTACAGCCTCGACGTCACCGGCGAGGTGCTGAAGGACGGGAAGCTCTTCGAGAACTTCCGCTATCGCTTCGACTATCCGGCCGACATCAAGGACGCGAAGCTCCCCGTCGTCATCGATCGTCTCGTACGCCCGAACGACTACGAAGCGCGGATCAAGATCACCGACATCAACGGCGGCGCCGAAGGCGTCTTCGAGAACAAGATCACGGTGCCGGAGCTCTTCGACACGCCGGAGCAGATGAAGTCCAAAGCGACGGCCGTCGCCGCCGTGACGCAGCTCAAGGACGACATCGAGACGAATCAGACGCGGCTTCGCATCGTGCCGCTTCCCGACGAACTGCTGGCCGGCGTGCAGCACATCGAGACGATCGCCGTCGGCGAGGACATCAAAGGTGTCGAGTTCGACCTCGATGGCCGGAAGGTCATGGTCAAGCGGCAGCCGCCCTACACGCTCGATCTCGATTTCGGCGACGTGCCGCAGGCGCGCCGCATCCGTGCGATCGCGCTGAACGAAAAGGGAGAGCCGATCACCGGCGACGAAGTCGTCGTCAACACCGGCACCGATCCGTTCCGCATCCGCATCACCTCACCGCGAGTCGCGTTGAATCTTCGCGGCAGGACTCGCGTCGAGATGTCCGTCAAAGTTCCCGAAGGCAAACAGCTCGACAAGGTCGAGCTCTATCTCAATGAGACCCGCGTGGCCACGCTCTACGACGCACCCTTCGTGCAGACGGTCGACATTCCGAAGAACGAAGGCGTCGGCTATCTGCGCGCGGTCGCGACGCTGAAGGACGATCCGACGCCTCCCATCGAAGACGTCGTCATGATCAACACGCCGCAATACATGGAAGAGGTGAACGTTCACCTCGTGGAGCTGCCGACGACGGTCATCGTGAACGGCCGTCCGCGCAACGATCTCCCCGAGTCGGCGTTCAAGGTGCTGGACGAAGGGAAGCCGGTGAAGGTCTCGAAGTTCGAGCACGTCGCGAATCTGCCGCTCTCGATCGGCATGGCGATCGACAGCTCCGGCTCCATGCAGCCTCGCATGGCGGAGGCGCAGAAAGCAGGAGCGTCATTCTTCTCGAACGTCATGAAACAGGGCGACAAGGCATTCGTCGTCTCGTTCTCGACCGAGCCGCAGCTCGTGCAGAAGTGGTCTCCGCGCCTCGCCGATGTGAACGCCGGCCTCGCCAGGCTGCGGGCCGAGGAGTCGACGGCGCTCTACGATGCGATCGTTTACTCGCTCTACAACTTCCTCGGCGTCAAAGGTCAGAAGGCGCTCATCGTCATCACCGACGGAAAAGACACGTCGTCGAAGTTCACGTATGACCAGGCGCTCGAATACGCGCGCCGCGCCGCAGTGCCGATCTACGGCATCGGCATCGGCATCCGCGCGACGGAAGTCGATGTCCGCTACAAGTTCGGACGCTTCTGCACGGAAACCGGCGGCAACGTCTATTACATCGACAACGTCACGGACCTCACGCGCATCTACAACGAGATCCAGTCCGAGCTCCGCTCGCAGTACGTCCTCGGTTTCTATCCGCCGGACGGCGTGAAGCCCGGCTCGAAGTGGCGCGAAGTATCCGTGCAGGTGAGCGACGGAAAAGCAAAGACGATCCGAGGCTACTATCCATAGGAGCGCGGACGTCTCGTCCGCGCCCCGCTAGTACCTCCAGTGTCCCGCGACCCAGACGCGCGAGTGCCAGCCCACGCGCTGCCAGTGTCCCGAGATCCAGACGGCGCCGGCGCGCGGCGGCATCACCCACACTCCTTCGACGAGAACCATTCCGGGACGCGGCGGGCGCACCGCGACGGTGCATGCAGCGAGTGGAAGGATCGACGCGAACAGCAGCGTCAGTGCGATCTTCTTCATGATGGTGCCTCCTCGCGCAATAGACGCGGCAGAGGCAGCATGCGTTGACAGTCGCTACGCGCCGACCTGCTCCCGGATCGTGGTCACGAGCTCCGCGATGTCGAACGGTTTCTGAATCGCACCATTCGCACCCATCGCCGCCACTTCCTGCGGTGAGAGCCTCTCGCCGCTGAGAATCATGACCGGCACGGCATCGAGACCATCTTCTTCGCGCAGCGCGCGGATCGCATCGGCGGCGCTCATCCCCGGCATGTGAATGTCGAGCAGGACGAGGTCGGGACGCGCGCCCTCCTTCACCACATTCAACGCGGCCTCGCCGCTTCCCGCCGTCAGCGTCGTGAAGCCGAACTCGCGCAGCAGACTCTGCATCAGGATCTGAATCGGCACATCATCGTCGACGACGAGTACGAGAGGCTTGTCTTTGCTCATTCAACAACCGGGCGGCGAGTGTAACGTAAAATTGCGGAGCCCATGGCCACCCGTCACGACCGCAAAGTCTCGATCCTCGATGTCATGGGACCTGTCATGGTCGGACCTTCCAGCTCTCACACCGCCGGCACCGCACGGCTGGGGCGCGTGGCGCGCGAGATTCTCGACGAAGATCCGGTCGAGGTCCGTTTCATTCTTCATCCGCCGCTCGCCGCGACGTATCGCGGCCACGGCTCGGACTTCGCGCTGGTCGGCGGATCGATCGGCCTGAACGTCGACGATCCCCGCATTCCGGAGGCGATCCGCATCGCGGAACAGATGGGTGTCGAGATCGTCTTCACGGAGGAGGATCTCGGCGACGTGCATCCGAATACGGTGCGCATCGAGATCCGCGGCAAGTCGCGCGAGGCGGAGATCACCGGCTCGTCGATCGGCGGCGGCGTCATCGAAGTGTTCAACCTCAACGGCTTTCAGACGCGCTTCAAAGGCGACTCGCCGACGCTCCTCCTCTTCTATCGCGATCGCCCGGGGATGATCTCCGAGGTGACGAGAATCATCGCGGAGGAAGGGATCAACATCGCATCGCTCTACTGCTCGCGCAAGCAGCGCGGCAAGGATGCGTTCATGCAGATCGACGTCGACTCGCCGCTGGGACATGAGGCGCTCGCGAGGATCTGCGCCGTGGGCGACGTCGCCGAGGCGAAGTACCTCGACCGGATTCCGTGAGAGGAATACCTCGGCCGCGGGCTTGAGTTAGTCAAGTCAGACCAATGAGCGAGAAAGTCAACATCTATGAGGCCAAGACACGACTCTCTCAACTCGTAGACCGCGCCGAAGCGGGAGAGGAGATCATCATCGCTCGCGGCGGGCGTCCTGCCGCGCGCCTGATTGCGTTTCGCCCGGCGGGCGTCGTTCGAAAACCAGGCCGCCTGCGCGGCCGGATTCGCATCGGCCGCGATTTTGACGCTCCTCTTCCGGATGGCCTGTTCGATCCGGAGACGTGATGCGCCTGCTGCTCGATACGCACATCCTTCTCTGGTGGGTCACAGGCGATCGTCGACTTCCGAAAACGCTGATGAAGATTCTGGCGTCGACCGAGAATGACGTCGCGATCAGCGCCGCGTCGTTATGGGAGATCGTCGTCAAGCGTGCCATGGGGAAAATCGATATCGACCTGGAAGAGCTCCTGTCGGCGATCGCAGCCGACGGTTTCACGGAACTTCCGCTCCGGTTTTCGCACGCCGTTCGCCTGGAGCACCTTTCCCGTCATCATGACGATCCGTTCGACCGCATACTCATTGCGCAGTCCATTGCCGAAGGCCGGAGACTCGTCACGAGAGACAAGGCTGTTCTCGCCTATGCCGGCCATGCCGGATTTGATCCTCTTTCCAACTGACGATGGCGCGGCGGAGTAACGTTTGCACGGAGGCTGTTGAGAACTGGCGATGATCGAATCGTTCAAACAACTCGAAGAGCTCGGCAGGGATCGCGATCTCGCCGACGTCTTTCTCGAAACCGATGAGCAGGAGCATGGCATCGCGAAGGCCGACATCCTGCTCGCGCTCACGCGCCGCCGCGCGGTGATGCGCGACTGCGTGGAGCGCGGCAAGGGCGGCGGCCTCTCGATGGGCAAGCTCGTCGGCGACGAGGCGAAGAAGCTGAACGAGGCATTCCTCGCCGGAAAGACGTTTCTCGATCCGCTGACGGTGAAGGCGGAGCTCTACGCGCTCTCCGTCATGGGCGAGAACTCGCGCATGGGCGTGATCGTCGCGGCACCGACGGCGGGCGCCGGCGGCGTCGTGCCCGGCATGCTGCTCGCGCTGGAAGAAGAGCGGAACATCGATCCGGAGAAAACGGTCCGCGCGCTCGTGGTCGCGGGAGGCATCGGCTCGATCATCGCCCTCTCGGCCAACATCTCCGGCGCGGCGGGCGGATGCCAGAACGAAGTCGGCGTCGCCTCTTCGATGGGGGCCGCGGCCGTCGCATACATGATGGACGGCTCGACGCGTCAATCGATTCAAGCCGCCGCGCTCGCATTGAAGAACACTCTCGGGCTCGTCTGCGATCCGGTGGGCGGACTCGTCGAAGTGCCCTGCGTCAAGCGCAACGCGCTCTTCGCCGTGCACGGGCTGACCGCCGCGCAGCTCGCACTCGCCGGCGTCGAGTCGGTGATTCCGATGGATGAAGTCGTGGAGGCGATGGTGCGCATCGGCCGCGCTCTTCCCCGCGGTCTCAAGGAAACGGCCGAAGGCGGACTTGCAACCACCGCGACGGGATGCGCGATCGGCTCACGCCTGAAGGACGAGGCGAATCAGCGCCGCGCGGACCGCGCCGCCGAGCGCGAGCGGCTCGCGCAGGAGCGCAAGGCCAGCACGCACTAAGCGTCAGCGGTTCAGACGCACGATCTCAGCATTCAGAATGCTCGCAAAGGCGACCCAGGCCAGGTACGGCGCCATCATCCACGCTGCGGGCCGATCGACCTTTCGCGCGGACGCGCAGTACGACGCAATCGCAGTAAGCATCAGCACGATGTCGGCAAAGGCGAGCGCGGGCTTCTTCGCCCCGAAGAACAGCGGGCTCCACGCGGCATTGAGTGTCAGTTGCGCGCCCCACAAAGCCAGCGCGCGTGTTCGCTCGCCCCCTGCACGAGAGGACCAGACGCGATAGCCCGAGATCGCCATCAACACGTACAACGTGGTCCAAACCGGCGCGAACACGGCGTCAGGCGGATTGAACGAAGGCTTCTCGAGCTCGCTGTACCACTGACGCGTCGTGCCGCGCCCGGGGTTGAAGAATCCACCGAGCATCGCGACGCCCGCCACGGCACCACCGAAGATTGCTGCGCCCAGGACATGTTTTCTGTTCATCGCCAGCGCTCGCTGCACATTGTGTGCTGACTTGCACGCCGATGTCATGACCCCGCTCGTACCGGCGAGCCCTTTTTGCTAAAGTCCGCGCCATGATTCACGAGAGCACGGACACCCTTTCGAACGCCAGCATCGACGAGCTTGTGTACACCGCCGTTTTCAGCGCGAACGCCGCGGCGAAATCGGAGGCGCGCCGGCAGATTCACCTTCAGGCTCGCCACAAAGGTGCGATCTCCTCGTCGATCTATCCGCTGTACATGGCGTTCGGCCGCAATGAAGTGAAGCAGCGCTTCACCGTTCCCGCGTTCAACATCCGCGCACTCACGTACGACTCCGCCCGCGCCGTCTTCCGCGCGGCGATGCGCCACAACGTCGGCGCGTTCATCTTCGAGATCGCACGCTCCGAAATCGGCTACACCGAACAGCGCCCCGCCGAATACGCCGCCTGCATCCTCGCCGCAGCGATCAAGGAAGGCTACAAGGGTCCCGTCTTCATCCAGGGCGATCACTTCCAGGCCAGCGCGAAGAAGTGGGTCACGGAAGAAGGAAAGGCCGCCGAGATGAAGGCGCTCGAATCGCTCATCGACGAAGCCATCGCCGCCGAGTTCTACAACATCGACATCGACACCTCGACGCTCGTCGATCTCAAGTACGAGACCCGCGACGAGCAGCAGCGCGAGAACTACCTCGGCACCGCACATCTGACGAAGTACATCCGCGCACGCGAGCCGAAAGGCATCACGATCTCCATCGGCGGAGAGATCGGCGAAGTCGGCAAGTACAACACGCAGCCCGACGAAGTCCGCGCCTACGTCGACGGCGTCATCCGCCACCTCGACGGCCGGACCGGCATCAGCAAGATCAGCGTGCAGACCGGAACCTCCCACGGCGGTGTCCCGCTGCCGGATGGAACGGTCGCCGAAGCGAAGATCGACTTCGATGTGCTGAAAGAAACCACGGAGATCTGCCGCCGCGAATACGGCATCGGCGGATCCGTGCAGCATGGCGCGTCCACGCTCCCCGAGTCTGTCTTCAACAAGTTCCCCGAGGCCGACGCCGTCGAGATCCATCTCGCGACCGGCTTCCAGAACATGATCCTCGACGCGAAGTCGCTGCCGCAGGAGATGAAGGACGCGATCCGCGATTTCTGCTTCGCGAACTGCCAGGACGAGCGCAAGGCCGGCGAGACCGACGAGCAGTTCGTCTACAAGACGCGCAAGAAAGCGATCGGCCCGTTCAAGAAGCAGATGTGGGAGCTGGGCGCCGAGCACAAGGATCCGATCGTGAAGGACCTCGAGGCGAAGTTCGAGTTCCTGATGGAGAAGCTCGGCGTCTTCAACACGAAGGAGATCGTCGCGAAGTACGTCCCGGCGATCCCCGCCGATCTGCCGGAGTATCGCGAAGCCTCGGCGGAGCTGACGGCCGCGGCGACCGTCGACCCGAACGAAGGAGAATGATGGGGAAAGCGAAATTGAAAATTGAAAATTGAAAATTGCGGTGGCGCTTCGCGCCACATTCATTTTCAATTTTCAATTTTCAATTTTCAATTTCGCAAATGTCTCCTTTGACCCAGATCCTGGCGATATTCGCCATCGCCATCCTCGCCGGTTTTCTCGGCAGTCTTCTCGGCCTCGGCGGCGGGATCATCGTCGTTCCGGCGCTGACCCTGCTCTTCGGCATCGACATCCGGATGGCGATCGGCGCCTCGATCATCTCCGTCATCGCGACGTCGAGCGGCGCCGCCGCGGCGTATGTGAAGGAGCACCTCGCGAATCTGCGCGTCGCGATGTTCCTCGAGATCGGCACGACGCTCGGCGCGATCAGCGGTGCGTACCTCGCCGGCGTGATTCACACCAGATTTCTCTTCATTCTGTTCGGTGGCCTGCTCGCCTGGTCCGCGATCGCAATGCTGAAGAAGCGCCACGAAGGTGAAGGCATCGCCAGCCCGAGCGCTCTCGCCGACCGGCTGAAGCTGCACGGCAGCTTCTACGACGAGGCGATCGATCAACATGTTGACTATCGCGTCACGCGCCCCGGAACGGGCCTGGGCCTCATGTATCTCGCCGGCGCAGCCAGCGGGCTGCTGGGCATCGGCTCCGGCGCGCTCAAGGTCCCGGCGATGGATCTCGCGATGCGCCTGCCGATGAAGGTCTCGACGGCGACGAGCAACTTCATGATCGGCGTGACCGCCGCGGCCAGCGCGGGCCTCTACTTCGTGCGCGGCGAGATCGATCCCCTTCTCGCCGGTCCCGTCGCCACAGGCGTCCTCCTCGGTGCCACCGCCGGCTCGCGCTTCCTCGGCCGTGTGGAAAGCCGCGTCATCCGCACCGTCTTCGTCGTCGTCCTCATCGTCGTCTCTGTCGAGATGCTCGTGAAAGGACTGCGATGAACACCGATCTCCTCATCAGCCGGCTCCTGCGCAGCGGCGTGATCATCAGCGCGATCCTCGTCGTGATCGGGATGGGGATTGCGATCGTCCATCATCCGGCCAGCCTCATCGGCATGAAGATCCATTCGCCCCGGGAAGTCGTCCGCGCCATTCGCGATGGACACGGCCAGGGCATCGCCATGCTCGGCCTGCTGCTGCTGATCGCCACTCCGGTGATGCGCGTCGCCGTCTCGATCGCCATCTTCCTCCGCGAACGCGATTTCACATTCGTGGCGATCACCACAGCCGTCCTGCTCCTCCTGCTGCTCTCCTTCGTCCTCGGTGCAGCCAGCGGTTAGGAAAAGCAGTCCCTCGCTGCCTGTGAGAGTGACATCCGTCACATCACCAGCGTACGTCTCCGCACCGCGTCACGTGTTCCTGTGGCCCTACGCTCCCGGGCATGTCGAGACGAACTGCCGAACCGTACAAGATCAAGAGTGTCGAGCCGATCCGGATGACCACGCGCGCGGAGCGCGAGCGGGCGATTGCCGAGGCGGGCTACAACACGTTTTTGCTGAAGAGCGAGGATGTGTACATCGACCTGCTCACCGACAGCGGCACCTCTGCAATGAGCGACGCGCAATGGGCGGCGATGATGCGGGGCGACGAGGCCTACGCCGGCGCCCGCTCCTTCTACCGATTCGAGCAGGCCGTCCGCGAGATCTACGGATTTCAGTGGATGGTGCCGACGCACCAGGGACGCGGCGCGGAACATCTCATCTCGCGGATTCTGATCCGGCCGGGGCATGTCATCCCCGGCAACATGTACTTCACGACGACCCGCGTCCATCAGGAGCTGCAGGGTGGAACGTTCGTCGATGTGATCATCGACGAGGCTCACGACTCGCTGTCCGATCATCCGTTCAAGGGCAACGTCGATCTCGTGAAGCTGCAGTCGGTGATCGATCGCCATGGCGCGGAGAACATCCCCTACGTCAACGTCGCGGTCACCGTGAACCTGGCCGGCGGCCAGCCGGTCTCGATGCAGAACCTGCGCGAGACGCGGTCACTGCTGCAGCATCACGGCATCCGGATGTGGTGCGACGCGACGCGCGCCGTCGAGAATGCGTTCTTCATCAAGGAGCGCGAAAGCGGCTACGCCGGCAAGCCGGTGCGGGCGATTCTCAAGGAGATGATGTCGTACTTCGACGGCTGCACGATGTCGGCGAAGAAGGACTGCCTCGTCAACATCGGCGGCTTCCTCGCCGGCAATGACGACGCGATCCTGCAGGCAGCGCGCGAGCAGGTCGTGATTTTCGAAGGGATGCCGACCTACGGCGGGCTCTCGGGCCGCGACATGGAGGCGGTAGCCCAGGGCATCTACGAAATGGTGGACGACGACTACATCGCTCACCGCATCAACCAGGTCCGCTACCTAGGTCGTCAACTAGTTGACTTTGGCGTCCCCATCGTGCTGCCCATCGGCGGGCATGCCGTGTTCCTCGATGCGCGGCAGTTCCTCCCTCATCTCGATCAGGACGAATATCCGGCGCAGGCGCTGGCCGCCGCGCTCTACGTCGACAGCGGCGTCCGCGCGATGGAGCGCGGCAACGTCTCCTCGGGCCGGGACCAGGCGACCGGAAAGAACCGCCGGCCGAAGCTGGAGCTCGTGCGGCTGACCATTCCGCGCCGCGTCTATACCGACCGCCACATGGATGTCGTCGCGGACTCCGTGCGGCATCTCTACGAGCATCGCGAGGAGATCCCGGGACTGGAGATGGTGTACGAGCCGCCGACGCTGCGATTCTTCACGGCCCGCTTCGCGCCGGTCAAGACGGCATGTCAGGTTAGAACCTGAAACGCACTCCCGCCGACGCGACCCACGGATTCAGCTTCAGCTCGACGCGATCCGTGCCTGCCTTCGGCTTCGCAGACACGTACTTCGCATCGAACACGACTCCGATGTGCGGATGCAGGTTCCACCTCACGCCTGCGTTTCCGACCGCACCATTCGTGTCATCGATGCGGATATCGCCGCTCCCTGCAGTCGTGAGGTCGCCGCTGTGGAGATCGCTGAAATTCATTCGCGCATAACCTGCGCCGATGTACGGATCGAGCTTTCCGTGGGGAGCGAGGTGCCACTGCACGACCGCGCTGTAGACCTTTGCATCGACGTCGCCGAGGTCGAAGAGGGGAACGCCCTGAAAAAACATCCGGCCGCTGCTCGACACCGACGTGTACGAGAAGTCGGTCGAGAGTCCGCCAAACCAGTAGCGGTTGTAATCGACCGCCCAGCCGTGTGCCTGGCGGATGCGAATCTCCGCATCCTGAGCGACCGCCTTTTCGTAGCGCGCCGCCGCGTACGAGATACCGGCTTCGTTGTTCTGAGCGAAAAGCGGAAGCGCGATGAGCACGATGGCCGCGGTCAACGACAGGCGAAATCGCATGGGCGATCTCCTTCGAGCGGAGATTCTACTTTGATCGCAACAATTGCGGGCGTATAAACGGAACCTCCAAGGGAGGCATTCGGATGAAACGGGTCGTGCTCTTCTTCGCCCTCGCTGTCCTTCCGCTCACTACACGCGCAGAATTTCCCAACGGCGTCTTCAGCAAGGTGCCGGGCATGCAGATGCCGGGAATGATCACTCGCGAGTCGAATGGCATTCCTCACATCTATGCCTTCACGCGTCACGACGTCTACTTCCTCAACGGCTGGGTGCAGGCGCAGGACCGGCTCTTCCAGATGGACTTCAACCGCCGCGCCGCTTCCGGCACGCTCGCCGAGATCCTCGGCCCGGCCGCGCTCTCGCAGGATGTGACGCTGCGAACATTCGGACTCCGCCGCATCTCCGCCGCTGCCCTCCCACTCTTGAGCGCTTCCACGCGCGACACGCTCGACGCATATGCGGCGGGCGTCAACGCGTACGCATCCACACACACGCTGCCACCGGAGTACTCGCTCGTCGGCATCACGAAGTTCGAGCCGTGGACGGCGCTCGACTCCGTCGCCGTCGCAAAGCTGCTCGCGTTCCAGCTCTCGTTCGATTCCTCGGATACCGATCGAACCGTCGCCTATCTGTCCTACCAGGGCGCATGCAAAGCCATCGGTTGCGACGGCACAAAGCTTTTTTTTGCTGACACGTTTCATCCCGGACCCTTCAGCCCGGCGGCAACGATTCCCGACGCGACCGGGAGCGGCCAGCCCGTTCCCGAACTCGCCATTCCACGTGCCGACCTTTCGTTCGTGAAGCCGGAGACCGTTTCGCTACTTCGTCAACATCTTGACGAAGTGAGAGAGTCGGCGATCCTCGCACCATCGCTCGATTCCGAATCGCATGCCGGCTCGAACGAATGGGCCATCGCCGGAAAGAATTCGACGACGGGCAATCCGCTGCTGGCGAGCGATCCGCACCTCTCGCTCGGATTTCCTCCGAACTTCTATCCGATCTCGCTTCGCGGCGCGGGACTCAACGTCGCGGGAATGAGCTTCGCCGGTGTTCCCTCCGTCGTTCAAGGGCAGAACGAGCACCTCGCCTGGGGCTCCACCGTCTTTCCCACCGATGTCACCGATTACTACCAGGAGCAGCTCGTACCAGATGCCGCATCGCCGAGCGGTTTCTCCTCGATGTACAAAGGTGCGAAGGAACCGGTCATTCCGATCCCAGAGGTCTATCGCGTCAACGCCGGCGGAACGCTGACGACGGTGACCACGGGTGTGCCCGCCGCGACGCTGATGGTCACGCGCCACGGCCCGATCGTCAGCTTCGATGCGAAGACCGGTGTTGCGATCTCGGTGCAATACACCGGCTTCTATCCCACGCACGAGATCGAAGCCTTCCTCCTCATCAACGAGGCGAAGACCGTCGACGACTTCAAGGCGGCGCTTCAACTCTTCGATATCGGGTCGCAGAACTTCGCCGTGGCAACCGACAAGGGCGACATCGCCTACTTCACGAGCGCCGAGCTGCCGATCCGCGAAGATCTCGCCGCCGGCACCGTCAACGGCGCGCCGCCCTTCCTGATCCGTAACGGTCAGGGCGGCAACGAATGGTTAGCCGTGAAGAACGCGCAGCCGAGCCAGGCGGTTCCGTTCGAGATCCTCCCCTACGCGGAGATGCCGCAGGTGGTCAATCCTTCGAACGGCTGGTTCGTCAGCGCCAACAACGATCCACTCGGCCTCACGAACGACAACGATCCGCTCAACACGCCGCGCACCGGCAACAACGGCATCCTCTATCTCTCGCCCGGCTACGACGGTGTGCGCGCCGGCCGCATCACGCAACTCATTCGTCAGAAGCTGGCCAACGGCGGAAAGATCTCGCCCGACGACATGAAGAGCTTCCAGGCCGACACCGTGCTGCTGGATGCCGAGGTGTTGGTGCCGTACATCAAGACGGCATTCGCGAATGGGCAGGCTTCGGGCGCGAATCCGGTGCTCGCTGCACTCGCCGCGAATCCCGCGGTCATCGCAGCGATGGGACGCCTGTCGAAGTGGGACTTCTCCACACCTACCGGCATCGACACGGGCTACGACGCCTCTGATGTCAACGGCGCATTCTCGACGCCCTCGCAGGCGGAGATCGACAACAGCGTTGCCGCGACGATCTACTCGATGTGGCGCAGCCGCTTCCTCGCCAACACGATGGACGCGGTGCTGAACGCCATTCACATGCCGCTCGCCCCCTCCCAGAGTCAACTCGCGGCGCTCCGCTTCCAGCTCGATCACTTCGATCTGACGAAGGGCAAGGGCTTCTCCGGTCTCGATGTTTTCAATGTGCCCGGCGTGACGGATCCCGCCGCGCGGCGCGACATCGTCATTCTGAAGAGCCTTGCCGACGGCCTCACGCTGCTCGCCGGCGACGCATTTGCACCAGCGTTCAATCACTCCACGGATCTCGCGGACTATCGCTGGGGCAAGTTGCATCGCATTGTGTTCGCGCATCCGATCGGTGACATCTTCTCTGTCGGTTCAACCATCGGACAGCGGCCGATTCCATCCACGCCGGGGCTGACGGGTCTTGCAACGGACGGCGGACTTTGGACCGTCGACGTTGCCAATCACAACGCTCGCGCGGCGACAGTCGAGCAGTTCCGCTTTACGAACGGACCCAACCGCCGCTACGTCGGAGAGGTCACTCCCACCGGCGTGAATGGACAGTCGTCGCTGCCCGGCGGCGTCAGCGGAATTCCCGGCGATCCTCTTTCCGTCAATCTCCTCATGCTCTGGCTGACGAATGAAACGTTCCCGGTGGTCGCCGACACATATCCGCGGCTCCCGTTCATCAGGTGAATGCGCAACTACGAAACTGGAGCTTCTTCCACACTGCTCGTGTTCGACATCGGCGATGAAGTTCTGAGCGCTCTGCAGAGCTTCATCGCCGATCAGCGGATCCCATCCGCCTGGTTCCAGGCGATCGGCGCTTTCGAGAATGCGACGATCGCCTACTGGAATCGCGATACGAAGCAATACGAAGACATCGCGATCGACGAGCAGGTCGAAGTGATCGCCCTTTCCGGAAACGCCCTCCCCTCGAAAGTGCACGGCCACGTCATCCTCGGCCGCCGCGACGGCTCGACGATCGGCGGACATCTCAAGCGCGGCATCGTCTATCCCACACTGGAGATGCATCTCACGCGATTCGAGAGCGGCATCTCGCGCCGGCGCGACGACGAAACGGGACTCGACCTCATCCGATGATCAGCCCCGATCTCCGCGAGTTCGTCGCGCGCGAGCTGAAGATCGCGCCCGAGAAGCTGAAGGACACAGATCGCCTGCAGCACGATCTCGGACTCGACGGCAACGATGCCGCGCAGTTTCTTCAGAAATTCGCCGAGCGCTTCGACGTCGACATGAGCTCGTTCGAGTTCGAGAAGTACTTCGGCCGGGAGTCGCTGGGCTGCCTGCCGTTGTGGATCGTCTGGATCGTGATTCCGCCGCTGCGGCCGAAGGTGAAGCCGGTCACGCTTGCCGACCTGCAGAAATCGGTTCGCGCGAAGAAGTGGAAGCGGCCGCGGGCACGCGAGTAGCACTACCTCAGCTTTGAAAGGAATTTCAAAAGCATGGGTAATCTGCTCTGGCTCATTATTGTGATCCTCGTCATCATGTGGCTGGGCGGCTTCGCGATGCATGTCGGCGGCGGTCTCATCCACCTCCTGCTCGTGATCGCGGTGATCGTTCTGATCTTTCAGCTCATCACCGGCCGCCGCGGCGTTTGAACGCGCGCACCAGCCGCTTCACTCGTTCCACATCGACAGGTTCTGCGACGCTGGCACCGCGCTTGATCGCGGTGCCGGCGATCGCTCCATCCGCCGCGGCGAAGCGGGGCGCGTTCTCTTCCGTCAGACCGCTGCCGATCAGCAGCGGCGCATCGACGGCCTGACGTACGCTCTCCAGCCGCTCCGCATCCGGCGCTGATCCCGTTTCCGCGCCGGTGATGATCATCGCATCCGCCAGACCGCGAAGGCGGAGATCCTTCGCCGACTGCAGCGGGTCGTACGCCGCGAGCGGCACCGCATGCTTCACGAGGTGATCGGCGAAGATCAGGACGTCCGGCGCACTCGCAGCGCGCACGCGCAGCGTCTCGCTCGCCTCCCCTTCGATGATCCCCTGATCGGTCAGCATCGCGCCGGTGTGAATGTTGACGCGGACGAACGCCGCGCCGGTCGCTGACGCAATCGCCAATGCCGACTGCGGATCGTTGCGCAGAACATTCACGCCGACCGGCAGCCTGCTCACGCGCGCGATCTCCGCGATGACGCGCGTCATCGCCGCGACGGTCTGCGCCGGCACGCGCCCGCGAAAGAACGGCTTGTCGCCGAAGTTCTCGACGACGATGCCGTCGCAGCCACCCTTCGCGATCGCACGCGCATCCGCGAGCGCGAATTCGACGACGTCAGCCATCGAGCCCTGGAAGAGCGGCGCTCCCGGTAACGGCTTGAGGTGCACCATCCCGAAAATGGCGCGAGGTCCGAAGCGCTTCGCAAACTCGTCACGACTCAACATGCCGGCAATGTAGGACAGGCGCCCTCGCCTGTCCAACCGAACCGACAGGCGAGGCCGACAGGCGAGGGCGCCTGTCGTACACCTATAATGCGGGCCCAATGTCCGAGCTTCGCCTTTTCAACACGCTGACCCGCGACAAAGACCTCTTCATTCCCCTTCACCCCGGCGAGGTGAAGATGTATTCCTGCGGGCCGACCGTCTACAACCACCCGCACATCGGAAATCTGCGGACGTTCCTCTGGAGTGACGTCCTGCGCCGCTATCTCGAGTTCCGCGGCCTGCGCGTCACGCAGATCATGAACATCACCGATGTCGAGGACAAGATCATTCGCAACGCGAATGCGGCGGGACAGGACATCCACACCTACACCGCGCCGTACATCGAGGCGTTCCACACCGCGCTGCGCGAGCTGCGCGTGCGGCCTGCCGACTCCTATCCGCGCGCGACCGAATACATCCCGCAGATGCTCGCGCTCGTGAAGACTCTGGACGAGCGCGGCCACACCTATGTCGCCGACGGCTCGACCTACTTCCGCGTCTCGACGCTCCCCGGCTACGGCAAGCTCTCGAAGATCGAGCTCGATGCCTCAACCGAATACGGCCGCATCGAGTCCGACGAATACGAAAAAGAGTCGGCGCGCGATTTCGTCCTCTGGAAAGCGAAGAAAGAGGGCGAGCCGTCATGGCAGGCCGCGATCGGCGAAGGACGCCCCGGCTGGCACCTCGAGTGCTCCGCGATGTCGATGGACCTCCTCGGCGAGACCTTCGACATCCACACCGGCGCCGTCGATCTCATCTTCCCGCATCACGAGAACGAAATCGCGCAGAGCGAGGGGGCGACCGGCAAGCCGTTCGTCCGCTTCTGGATTCACGGCGAACATCTCAACATCGACCAGCAGAAGATGTCGAAGTCGCTCGGCAACATCTACACGCTCGCCGAGATCAAAGAGATGAACTACGAGCCGCTGGCGCTGCGCTATGCGCTGCTGTCGGTGCCGCACCGCACGAAGCTGAACTTCACGACGCAATCGCTCGACGATGCGAAGAGCGCACTGGCGCGCATCGACTCATTCCTCCTGCGCGTGAAGGAGCTCTCCGCTTCCGGGCCGCATGGCGCGAAGGAATCCGATGGCCACGCCGGAGAACTGATCGGCAGGTTCCTCATCGATTTCGAAGCGGCGATGGATGACGATCTGAATACCGCAGGCGCGCTCGGCGCCCTCTTCACGCTGATCCGCGACGGCAACATCGCGATGGACGCCGGACGCATCAGCGCTGCGGATGCGGAGGGAATTCACGCCGCGCTGATGAAAGTGGATCCCGTGCTCGACATCTTCCCGAAGCGCGACGAGAACCTCGACGCCGAAATCGAAGAGCTGATCGCGCAGCGCAACGCCGCGCGCAAAGCGCGCAACTTCGCCGAGAGCGATCGCATCCGCGACCTCCTGCTGTCGAAGGACATCCTGCTCGAAGACACGCCGGGAGGGACGAGGTGGAGAAAGAAGTGAGGTTTCGCGGTTTCGAGGTCGCGCGGGCTCGCGGTCTCGTGGACCAAAGCCACCGCGAGCCCGCGAGCCCGCGTACCCGCGCCACCAAATCATGATCGCCTATCTCCACGGAACCCTCCGCCAGCTCGATGCCACGCGCGCGCTCCTCGTCTGCGCCGGCGTCGGATATGAAGTGCACATCTCGCTCGCGACGTACTACAAGCTCGAGGGGCGCAGTGAGGTCGAGCTCGAGATCTACACGCACGTTCGCGAAGACACGCTGTCGCTCTATGGCTTCGCCACGACGGAGGAGAAGTTCGCCTTCGAAAAACTGATTTCGATCTCCGGCATCGGCCCGACGCTCGCGCAGAAGATTCTCTCCGGCATCGACGTCGCCGATCTCGCCGATGCGATCGCGCGCGACGACGTGCGCAAGCTCTCCTCCATCCCGGGAGTCGGCAAGAAGACGGCGGAGCGCGTCTGCCTCGAGTTGCGCGACAAACTGAAACTGACGGAAGGCACACAGGCAGCGCCGAGCACTTCCCGCCACGCGGTCGACGATGACGTTCACTCCGCCCTCGTCAACCTCGGCTACAAGCCGGCCGCGGCCGACGCCGCACTCGATGCCGCGCGCAAGCAGATCGGAAACGAGGCCGAGTTCTCAGCGCTCCTGAAAGCCGCATTGCGAACGCTGACGAAATAGGCAACACGCAGCAGGCGGCTCATCCTGCTACCGGCGCCGCCGTGACTCTCCGCACGCACTCGCGTGCGATCCATCCTCGCCGCATTTCCCAAACAGATGCCTCTTATCGTCATGAGCAGGATCTTCGAGCGCATTCTCGTTCCCACCGACATGAGCGATTTCGCTTCGCTGCCGATCGAGTACGCGCTCTGGTTCCAGCGGCGGCTCGGCTCACGCATCACCCTGCTGTACGCCGACGACGTGCGCATGCCGGTCGACTTCATGGAGTATCCGCTCGGCTACTACCTCGAGAACGCGCCCGATGCGAAGTCGCAGATTCAGCAGAAGCTGCGCGACCTGGCGCTGGAGAAATCGCCGGATGGCCGCATCGAAACGATCGTCGTCGACGATTCCGCCACGCGCGCGATCGTCGACGTCGCGCGGCGGATGTGCGCCGATCTCATCATCATGGGCACGCACGGCCGGAGCGGTTTGCAGCGCGCACTCCTCGGTTCCGTCACCGAGAGCGTGCTGCGGAGCGCAGGTGGCCCGGTCCTCACGATCGCCCCGTCGCTCTTCGCCGGCAGCGAGGTCGGAATCGGTCGCGTGCTCGCCCCCGTGACGATGACCGCGCCCGCACAGGAGCTCGCCACGGCGCTCGGCGCGGAGCTCATGCTCATGGCAATCACCGACGACGACACGCCGGACCGGCTGCTGGCACTGGCCGGGCGGAGTGGAGCGGACCTCATCATCACCGGCTCGATGAAACAGCTCTTGTCGCGGCGCGCGCCGTGCGCCGTGCTGACATTACCTCCGGCGTGGTCTTCCGTCACAACCGGAATCGTCGCGCATCACGGCATCAGTCATCAACGTTGGTCAGGATTCGGGCGTGGGAGGGTGCAATGAAGACTGACAAAGAACTGCAGCACGACGTCCTCGCCGAGCTCGAATGGGAACCAAGCCTCGACGCGTCGAAGATCGGCGTGACGGCGGATCATGGTGTGGTCGAGCTCACGGGAAGCGTGCGTACGTACTCCGAACGCTGGCAGGCCGAGTTCGTCGCGAAGCGCGTACTGGGCGTCGAAGCGGTCGCCAATGAAATCGAAGTGCGTGTGCCGGACCACATCACACCAGAGGATGCAGCGATTGCACAGCGCGCACTGAGCGCGCTCGACTGGAATGTCGCCGTCCCGAAAGGACGCGTGAAGCTGACGATCCAGCATGGCTGGATCACGCTCGAAGGCGAAGTCGAGTGGTATTACCAGAAGCGCGCCGCCGAAGACACCGTTCGCAATCTCCTCGGCGTCCGCGGAATCACGAACGCGATCGTCCTCCACCCGCGGCTGCGCGCCGGCGAGGTGAAGGAGAAGATCGAAGCGGCGCTTCGCCGCAACGCGGAGATCGATGCGAAGCACATCTCCGTCGAAGCGCGCGAGGGAACGATCGTGTTGCGCGGCGACGTCCGCTCATGGGCCGAGCATGAAGATGCGATCCATGCCGCATGGTCGGCGCCGGGTGTGATTCACGTCGAGGATCACATCTCGATCAGACCGTAGGCGATCGCGGACTACGCCTTCTTCCGCAGCGCGTTGTCGACGCTCCAGATTCCTCCGCCGTGTGCGGCAACGAACAGCCAGAGGAAGCAGTAGAGGACTGCCAGCTCTCCGCCGTTCGCAATCGGAAAAAATCCCTTCGGGAAATGCACCATGAAGTAGGCGACGGCCATCTCGCCGCTCGCCAGGAATGCGGCGATGCCCGTCATGAGACCGATTGCGATCAGACCGCCGCAGACGAGCTCGATGACTCCCCCGGCCCCCGGTAGCGATGCGATCGGCGGATGCATTTTGCCCGGAGGGAAATTCAACAACTTCTGAGTGCCGTGCATCGCGAAGAGCACGCCGCTGATGATCCGCAGAATCGCGAAGCACTGCGCTGCGTAGCGGCCGATGAATGTCTGCATACAACCTCCAACGACAGAGGTCGATGCAAGAAATAGTCAACGTCATGGCGAGGTCAGCCGCGATTTCAGGTCTGGCTCTTGAATTACAGACTCGCCGCGGGAGGACAACTCCCTAAATGCAACCAGGAATCTTGGAGGAACTTTTCATGAACGGAACGAGAAAATCGATTCTCTCCCTGTTCGCCGCGCTTTCGCTCGTATTCGGTCTTGCTGCCTGCAAGTCCAGCTCGACGGACACCACGACCACCACCTCGACCACAGTCGCCAGCGCACCCGTGCCGGCCGGCGGCGACAACATCGTTCGGCAGAACTCGAACGAAGACGGCGCGATGGCGACTAGCAACGCCCGCGTAGGCGGACGCGAGAACTATCAGCAGGCTGCACCCGACACCAGCTATGCGGGCTCGGGCATGGCCACGGCGCGCCAGTCGACCACGACGACGACCACTTACACGACGCCGGTCAACACCGCTTCGACGTCGACGGTCGTTCAGCCGAACACCACGACGACCGTGACCACGCCGGCAGTCGTTGAGACGCCGTCGACCACGGCCGAAACGACGACTACGACGACCACGACGCCCATGACCAGCTCCACGCAGGAAACGACGAGCACCACGACGACGGAAACACCGTCCACGACCACGACGACCTCGCACCGCCGCATGCACAAGGAGTAACAGCGCTCCTCATCCGAACGAAGGGCCGGCAATCGGCCCTTCGTCACACTCTCATGCGCCGCGTTCTTCTCCTCGCCTCGCTCTTCGTCGCGCTCGGATCGCAGGCGATCACGCCGACGGAGTACCTCCTCGCGAAGGCCTGGCCCTTCGACGCGGCGGCGAAGGTGAATGACATCGGGCGCGGCGTCGCCGTCGTTTTCAGTCCCGATCTCTCCGTCCCGGGCAATTGCCGTTTCTATCAATCGCTCGGCTTCGCCTGTTACGAAGAGACCGACTGGGATGTCGTCCTCGGCGGGATCCGCACGTACAACATTCTCTACCCCGAGCGCGCGATCCGCACCGTCGTCCTCGAAACGCACGGCACCAACGGCAACGGACTGAAGCTGCAGGAAAGCTACGAGCCGGAGGCGGATCGGTCGTACATCTCCGTCGGCGCTCTGCAGGAGCGTCTGGAGCCCGACGGCGTGCGCTACATCATCATCAGCGCGTGCAACTCACGCCGTCTGCTGCGGCCGGCGATCTACAACAAGCTCGATCCCTTCAACGGCGACAAGCTCTTTCTTCCGGCGACGCTCGGCATCATCAACGCGAGCCCGTCGTTCGACCCGAGCCGCAGCCGGATCGTGGTCGCCACACCGTCGGCGAGCCACATCGAGTCGACGCTCGCCGCATCGGTGCGCGAACTGAGTCCGACCGCGCGGCGCGCGCTCACCGTCTCGGCCCGCGCGCTTTCGATCGAGCCTCCCCGCGATTTCGCCGTCTCCGAATTGTTCATGCAGATGATGCTGCGCTCTTCGTCGCTGCAACTCGTCACCGGAGAGTCCGTCGACGATCTCTCGCGCGACATGGCTCCCGAGGCGACGGGGGAAGCGCTTCTGCGCGCATTCATCAAACGCATCAATCAGCTCGCCTGGCGCGACTTCGCACCGAAGAAGAAGCAGGCCAAAGCGCCGGTCGTCGCCCGTCACGGCGGAGGCGGCGGAAGAGTTGCCGCGGCGTCACACTGACGGCCGCGAGTCGGGTTAGACTCCCGCGCATGAAACTGGCCGATCTGCTCCTGACGGAACTCGACCGCGAGATGAAGACGACGCGCAGGCTCGTCGAGCGCACACCCGAAGACAAGTGGGATTTCAAGCCGCACGCGAAATCGAATTCACTCGCATGGCTCGTCAATCACGTCGTCTCTCTCGTCCGCTTTCCGAAGTTCATCGCCGAAGGCGACGGAGTCGATCTCACGAAGTTCCCTCGACCCGTGGAACTGCGCACGCGCCGCGAGCTCCTCGAACTGCTCGACTCCAACATCGCGCAGGCGCGCGAAGCGATCGCTGCCGTGTCAGACGAGGCGATGACGCAGACCTGGACCCTCAGGATGGGTGAGCACGTGATCTTTTCCGAACAGCGATTCATGGTCTTCCGCACCTTCTTCATGAATCACCACATCCACCACCGCGCGCAGCTCGCCGTCTACTTCCGCCTCAACGACATTCCGCTCCCCGCGATGTACGGCCCCACCGCCGACGAACCGTTAAGTTGAGTTTCGGGGGTCACACCTGGAAAATCAACTTAACGGATGCGAGTCTCCATCTTCGTCGGCGACATCGCCGGTGCACCGGCCGACGCGCTCTGCACATCGACGAATCCCCGGCTCTCGTTGATGATGGGCACCGGCGCGAGCATTCGCGAGAAAGGCGGGTGGGACGTTCTCCGCGCGTGCGAGGCGCACGTCAAACAGCAGCCGCTGCGCGCGGGATCGGCAGTGCGGACCACCGCCGGGGCGCTGCCCTGCAAGGCGATCATCCACTGCGTCGCGAGCAATGAAGCGCACCTGACATCGCCCGCGATCATTCAGGCCTGCGTGAAGAACGCGCTGCAGCTCGCGCGCGAAGCGGATTGCAGGAGCGTGGCGATGCCTGTATTCGGCACCGGCCACGCTCGCTTCAAATTCGATCAGGCCCTGATCGCCATCCGTGACGCACTCTCCTCCGCTCCCGAAGGAATCGAGGAAGTGCTGGTCGTCATCTACGATCCCGCGCGGGCAGAAGAGGCCGAACGCCTCCTGTTAAGTTGATTTTCCAGGTGTGACCCCCGAAAACCAACTTAAGGGGTGCCGAGGGCGAACTCGGCGCGGCAGCCTTCGGTGACCCAGATGCCTCGGCTGTCAAAGCCCCACGTGCGGTTCATGATGCACGAGTCTTTGCTCAACTGGCGCGATACCTGGACGCCGAAACGCGTGTCGGCCTTACACCGGTGCCGCACGTTGTTGATCGACTCACAGACGACCGTGCCGTGATAGTTCGACGCGCTCGTCATCGGACGCGCGCCGGTGATGAACTCCGCGCGGCAGCCGTTGTCGACCCACACTCCGCGGCTGTCATAGCCCCACGACTTTCCTTCCACGCAACTGCTCTTGCTCAACTGCCTGCTGATCTGCACGCCATAGCGGGTATCGGCATCGCAGTGATGCCGTTTGCCGCCCGACTCACAAACGACTGCACTCGTCATCGGCGCGGAGGATGCGTTGTAAGGCGAGACGAGAAAATCAGCGCGGCACCCGTTGTCGACCCAGATCGTGTTGCCGCTGGAGCCCCACGTCTTTCCCTGCACGCAGGCGCTCTTGCTGAGCTGGCGCAACAGCGTCACCGTGCCTGTTCCTGTAAACCCGCAGCGTTCGATTCTGCCGCCCGACTCGCAGCGGACGCTAACGTCCTCCGCGAACAGCGGCGCAGCACACAGCGCGACCGCCACAACCAGACAGAGCTTTTTCATTTGCAACCTCCGCCACACTGCGATGCTCAGAACTTGCCACATCGCAGCGGGGGTCGAAGCTTTATCATCGCCACGATGGACGAGCGCATCGGCCCCTACCGCATTCTCCGAAAGCTCGGCGAAGGCGGAATGGGCGTGGTCTACGCGGCCGAGGACGAGAGGCTGCGCAGAACGGTCGCGATCAAGACGATTCGGGAAGCAGGCGATTCGACGGCGCGCGAGCGATTTTTTCGCGAGGCGCGCGCCGCCGCGAGCCTCACCCATCCGAACGTCTGCCAGATCTTCGATATCGGCGACGAAGCAGGCCGCCCTTTTCTCGTGATGGAGCTGCTCGACGGCGAGCCGCTCTCCTCCCGCATCAGCAGAGGCGCGCTTCCCCTCGGCGACTCCGTGCAGATCACGCTCGCGATTCTCACCGCTCTCGACGCGCTGCATGCGCGAGGCTTCATCCATCGCGATCTGAAACCGTCGAACGTCTTCCTCACCCCGGGCGGAGTGAAACTGCTCGACTTCGGCCTCGCGCGCGAGATGCATCCCGCGACTCTCTCCGCGAACGACACGACGCTGCGTCCCGGCGAAGAGACTCCGCCGCTGACCCTGTCGGGGATGATCGTCGGCACGCCGCGCTACATGGCCCCCGAGCAACTGCTCAACACGCCGGTCGACGCGCGCACCGACCTCTTCGCCGCCGGCGCGCTGCTGTTCGAGATGCTCAGCGGCCACGCCGCATTCAACGAAGAAAACACCATGCGGCTCTTTCACGCGATCTGCTACGAGGCGGCGCCGACGCTCGCCGGCTCGGCCGCGATCTCCGCCGTGAATCGCATCGTGCATCGCGCGCTGGCCAAGCGCAGCGACGAGCGCTATCAGTCGGCGCACGCCATGGCCAGCGATCTCCGCGAAGTGATGATGATCTCCGACGCCGCATCGCCGGTCGTCGCGCATCGCGTCACGCGCCTCATCGTCCTGCCGCTGCGCATGCTGCGCCCCGACCCGGAGATCGACTTTCTCGCGCAGGCGATCCCCGAGGGGGTGACGACGTCGCTGGCGGGAATCGGAACGCTGATCGTCCGTTCACCGATGACGGCATCGAAGATCGACACGAGCGACCTGAAGGCGCTGGCGACGCAGGCCGATGTCGACGTCGCGCTCACCGGCACGCTGCTGCGCGCCAGTGAACAGATCCGGATGACGTCGCAGCTTCTCGAAGTTCCGGGCGGTACGGTGCTCTGGTCGCAGACGTCGCAGGCCACGATGTCGGACATCTTCGCGCTGCAGGACACGCTGACGCAGCGCATCGTCTCCTCGCTCGAGTTGCCGCTCACCGAGCGCGAGGCGCGGCTCGTGCGCGGCGATGTTCCAGCCAACTCGCGCGCGCACGAGTTCTATCTGCGCGCCGGGCAGCAGGGCGAATCGCCGGAGGGGTGGGCCATCGCGCGCGATCTCTATCGCCGCGCGCTCGACGAAGATCCCCGCTACGCACTCGCCTGGGCGCGCGTCGCCCGCATTCATCTGCTGCTCGGAAAATACGCCGGCGACACGGCGAAGGAATACGAGCTCGCGGAATCGTCGGCGCGCCATGCGCTGGAGCTCAGTCCCGATCTGCCGCTCGGTCATCTCGCCGCGGCGATGATCGAGGTCTGCACCGGCCGCGCGCGCCAGGCGACGATGCGCCTGCTCGATCGCGTGCAGCGCGGCACGAATGATCCCGCCGTCTTCTCCGGCCTCGTGATGTCGCTCCGCTACTGCGGTCTGCTCGAGACGTCGATCACCGCCTACGAGCAGGCACACGAGCTCGACCCGAACATCTCGACCAGCGTGTCGCATTCGTACTGGATGGCGGGCCGCTACGAGGAAGCGTTGAAGACAGTTGATCGCGATCGCGACTTCGGCGCGGATGAAGCGCTCGTCCTCGATTCGATGGGACGCTATGAGGAGGCGCTGGCGATGTTCGCCGAGCGCAGAGAGCGGCTCGTGCGAAACGGCGCGCTGCCGACAAGTGCCGCGTTTCAGGTGCTGCAGGGCTTCGAGAGGTTTCTGCGCGGTGACCGGCGCGCGCTGGAGAGCCTCAGCACGTTCCGCAATTTCCCCGACCCCGAAGGGCGGTACTACATCGCCCGCGGCATGGTGCGAATTCAGGAGCTCGACATGGCGATCGAGATGCTCGAGGAAGCGGAGCGCGACGGCTTCTTCTGCTATCCGGTCTTCGCGCACGACCCCTGGCTCGATCCGCTGCGGCCCAATCCCAGATTCATCGCGATGCTCAAGCGCGCCGAGGAGAAGATGCGTGAGGCGCAGCGCGCCTTCGATGCACATCCCGGAAGCAGAGTGCTCGTCGTAGGAGGAAGAAGTTGATCGAACGAAGTAAAGAACATGGAATCGTGACGCTGCGCCTCGCCCACGGCAAGGCGAGCGCGATGGACGTCGAATTGCTGGAGGCGATGAATCGCGAGCTCGATGCCGCCGCCGTGAACGCGAAAGCGGTCATTCTCACGGGAACGGGATCGATTTTCTCCGCGGGCGTCGACCTCTTCCGACTCACCAGCGAAGGAGTGCCGTACGTCGAACGATTCTTCCCTCTGCTCAGCGAGATGATCAGGAAGATCTATGAGCTGCCCGTGCCGGTGGTCGCCGCAGCGAACGGCCACGCGATCGCCGGCGGGTGCATCCTCGTGTTAGCCTCCGACTATCGCCTGATGGCCGCGGGGAACGGGCGGATCGGAGTGGCGGAGCTGCTGGTCGGCGTGCCCTTCCCAGAATCGGCGCTGCGCGTCGTGCAGTTCGCCGTGCCGAATGCGCCGCGCTACGTGCTCACCGGAAAGACGCTGCTGCCTCAGGAGGCGCTGGCCGCCGGCATGATCGACGAGGTCGTCGAGCCTAACCAGTTGATGCAGCGGGCCGCGGAGATGGCCACGCAGCTCGGTGCGATTCCACGCGAGTCCTTCCGCTTGACCAAGCGCCAGCTTCGCGGCCTCGGAGCCGACGACAAGGCCGCGCTCGCGGTCTGGAGCGAGCCCGCGATCCACGATGGCATCCGGGCCTACCTCGCAAAGACCGTGAAGAAATAGACGTCCCCCTCGCCCCGCTCCGCGGGGAGAGGGGCCATGGGCAAGGGACAACATGAAAGCGCTACTCGCAAAAAAACAGGACAAGGGCTACAAGGTCTCCCTCGAGGAGACCGAGCCGCAGTCAGGCGAAGTCCTCGTGGACATCGCCTACTCCTCCCTCAACTACAAGGACGCTCTCGCCGTCACCGCGAAAGGGAGGATCATCCGCACGTTCCCGATGGTGATCGGGATCGATCTCGCCGGCACGGTGATCGAGTCGAGCAGCGACGAATTCAGGAAGGGCGACAAGGTCATCGGCCTGGCGCAGGGACTTGGCGAGACGGAGTGGGGCGGCTACGCGCAGCAGCAGCGCGTGCTGGCGAAGACGCTCGTGCCGCTGCCTGCGTCGTTGAGTCTGGAGGATGCGATGCGAATCGGCACCGCGGGCTTCACCGCGATGCTGAGCGTGATGGCGCTCGATGCGTACGGCCTCGAGCCTTCGGAACGGGAGGTCGTCGTCACCGGCGCGGCGGGCGGCGTCGGCTCGCTCGCCGTGATGCTGCTCGCACGCCGCGGCCATCGCGTGGCGGCATCGACCGGTCGCCCGGAGCTCGAGGAGTACTTCCGCAATCTCGGCGCTTCCTCGATCCTTCCCCGTGCGGAGCTGGCGCGCAAGCCTTCGCCTCTCGAGTCCGAGCGCTTCCTCGGCGGCATCGACACGGTCGGCGGCGACACGCTCGCAACGCTCTTCGCGCAGACGGTCTACGAAGGTGCGATCGCCTGCTGCGGAATGGCAGGCGGCCACGAGCTGAACACGACTGTGTGGCCTCTCATCCTCCGCAACGTCGCCCTCCTCGGCATCAGCTCGATCCACACGTCGAAGGAGAAGCGAAAGGAAGCATGGTCACGCCTCGCGGCGGAAGTGCCGCGCGACCGTCTGGAAGCGATCAGCAGAACCGAGCCGCTCTCCAACATCGTCGCGCTGAGCGAAGAACTGCTGGCGGGAAAAGTCCTCGGCAGAATCGTGATCGACGTGAACCGCTAGCTACGGCCCGACTGCGGTAATCGCTTCTTCCAGAAACTTCCGCACGCTGCCGCGGGAAGAGACGAGCAGCACGGCGCCGAACCATCCCTGCGTGTTCCAGAATCCCGACGACAGCGACTTCGCGATCGTCGGCCCTTCTGCGAACACGGGGGGCGTCACATACCAGTAAGGCTCGGGATACTGCGCATCACCGGCGAGAAAACCGACGCCTGTCGTCAGCCCATCGCCGTTGTCGATGCGCACCGCGATGTCGAAATGATGCGGCCAGCAGCGCGGCTTGCCGAACCGCTGCAGCTCCTGGTTAGCCGCGTGATAGAGGTCGGAGATCTCCTGCTGATCGCCGAAGTCGGGCGCGAACGGCTCGCCATGCGCCACCGGATGATCCGGCAGGGAGCCCTCCGCGGGGCGCTCCAGTTTCTGTCCGACCTTCGACTCGAAGAAGTGAAACGCATCCTCGAGGCTCCGTCCGGCCAGAGGAAACTCATCGTCGCCGTACAGCAGCGTCAGATCGTGAAAGCGGATGCCCGCGCGGTCGTCGCCCTGAATCAGAGCCGTGCGCTCCGGCGACCAGTAGAAACTCGTGTGCGAGTCGTCGGCCTGCTTCGGCAGAGTCGTGCGGCCGACGCCGGCGGCAGCCTGCGCCGCCCAGTGCAGTTGAAGTCGTGTATCGATCATGATGCTGTGCTGCCAAATATACGCGCGATTCGACAACGCTGCGGCAACATTGCAGAATGCATCAACACCGACAACTCGACGGAATGGAATGGAGGTTCTGGCCATGACGACGACACGTGTCTGTTTCGCGATCCTCACCGCCTTCGCCCTCGCCTCTCCGATCGCCTTTGGGCAACCCTCTCCCGAACAGAAGAAGCTCGAGTCGATGACCGGCAAGTGGCAGACCGAGATTGAATTCAAGGGCACGACGCCGGGCAAGGCATCCGGCACCGAAGAGTGCGAGTGGTTCGCCAATCTTCACATCGTCTGCCACGCCGATCTCACCGGCGCCGCAGGCCTCTATCGCGCGATGCGCACCGTGAGCTGGGTGCCGGCGATGAAGCAGTACGCCGTCTATACGATCGACAGCATCGGCTATGCAGCGCTGACGATGGGAACCAGCAGCGGCAACACGTGGACGTTTACTTCCGCGGGGCCGGGTTGGAAGACACGCCTGACCATGAAGATCTCCGCGAACGAGATCACATCCACTTCCGAGTACGCCGGCGCGGACGGCAAGTGGATCACGACCGCGAGCTCGAGGTCGAAACGGTTGAAGTAGTAGAGGGGCGTTGGGGGCCTGCGTTAAATCCGGCGAGAGCCATCGCTACCGCGAGCTGTCACCGTCCCCAGATCTGCGCGAGGCGCGCGTCGCGGCCGCAACCGTGCCGGTAGTACTTGTACCGGATCGGATTCTTGATGTGGTACTGCTGGTGGTACTCCTCGGCCGGATAGAAGCGGCTGGCGGCGATGATGTCGGTCACCACGCGCTGCTTCGGAAAGCGCTTCTGCACCGCATCGCGCGATGCGATCGCCGCGCGATGCTGCTCCTCGCCGTGATAGTAGATCGCGCCCTTGTACTGCTCTCCCTTGTCGCAAAACTGTCCGTACTGATCGAACGGGTCGACGTTGTGCCAGAAGATGTCGAGCAGCTTCTCGTACGACACCTTCGCCGGATCGAACGTCACCTGCACCGCCTCGCGATGTCCTGTGCCGCCCGACGAGACCTGTTCGTACGACGGATCGTTCACATTGCCGCCCGTGTAGCCGGAAAGCACACCGATCACTCCCGGCACCGAATCGAACGCCGCCTCCGAGCACCAGAAGCAGCCGGCGGCGAACGTCGCTACCGCGCGTGGCGGAGGAGCCGCGTGCAGCGGGAGAGAAACGAAGAGAATCGCCAGCATTGCTGCAGCGGCGAGTTGGGGTGCCACCGCCGGTTTGAACTTCTTCCGGAGCAGCGCATCCAGCGAGAAGAGACCGGGGCCGAACGCCAGGACGATCAGCGCCACCATGAGATAGGGGAACGCCGCATCTCCCGTGAAGCCGTCGATCGATCCCCAGTCCTTCTTATCGCCGCTGACGATCGCCACGAACATGTTCACCGCCAGCGGGATGGAGATCAGACGCGAGGCGAGCCCGATGAACAGCAGCACGCCGCTGACCAGTTCCAATCCGCCGACGAAGCGCGCCGTCAATTCCGGCATCGGGATCTGGCGCGTCGCGAAGAACTTCGCCACGTTGTCCAGGTTGTGCAGCTTGCCCCAACCGTTCGTTGCCAGCTCGTATCCGAACAACAGCCGGATCACGAGGAGCAGCGGGTCGCGGAGACGATCGAGCACCTTCGTCGTCCCCCAGTCATAGAGAGCCTGTAGTCGCGTCACTCGATTCCTCCGAAGATCCCCGCCGCGCTCCAGTCGCGGAACCAGGCGAACAACTCTTCCTGAGTGGCGCCGGTGGACTCGATCGCTTCGACCAGCGTCGCTCCATCGCAAAGCGCGGAGAGGAATTCGTAAGCCCTCTCATCCAGCGTGAAGCGATAGACCGAGTAATCGCGGCGATGGAACACGACGAACGTCTTCTTCGGCTCCGGCTCGACCAGCTCTTCCTCATCGCGAAACTTCTGAAAGAAATCGGCGACCGGGTAGTCGAACGCCATCAGGCGAAACGCCGCGATCATCTTCAGACGCGAATCAGGACCGACGGCGGCGATCGCCTCGGGGCCCAGCGCAGGTGTCTCTTCTTCGTCGAACACCTGCGTCATCGCGAGCTCGAAGCGGGCAAGGTCGGAGAGGAACGGATCGTCCTTCAGAAACTCAGAAAACGAGTCGCCGAGCCGGTTCAGCGTGTAGCTCCGCGACGGATGGACTTCGGAATAGCGAGTGACGAGATCGTGGAACTTCTCTTCCCCGAGGAATTGCGCGATCGCCGGATAATCGACGGCCATCGCGTCGTACATGCGGATCGGATACATGTCGCGATAGATCGCGATCCGCTCCGGATCGACGAGCCGCGACGTATCTTCCGGCCAGTGCGGCGACGTGATGGCGTCGTACATCCACTCCTGAAACTCACGCACAGACGGCCTCCAGATATCCGGCGGCCTTTTTCGCCTCGGCGTGCACGGTCTCGAAGTCGGGGATCTCCTGATCCCACTCGACCATCGTCGACACATCGCCGAATCGCCGGCACGTGTAGTCGTACAGCGACCACACCTCGTCGATGACGTGCCCCATGTGCGTGTCGATGATGTGCGTGTCGTACTTCGTGTGGCCGGCGAGATGGATCTGCACCACGCGGCCCTTCGGGATGTTGTCGATGTACGTCTTCGGATCGAAGCCGTGGTTGAAGGCGCTGACGTAAACGTTGTTGACGTCGAGGAGCAGGTAGCAGTCCGAGCGCTCGGTGAGCTGCGCGAGAAAGTCCCACTCCGTCATCGTCGACTCTTTGAACGCCACATAGGTCGACGGGTTCTCGAGCACGAGCGGCCGCTCCAGGAAGTCGCTGACGACACGCACGCGCTCGGCGATGTGCTCGAGTGCGCGCTCGTGTGTCGGCACCGGGAGAAGATCGTGCGTGTTCTTTCCCATCACCCCTGTCCAGCAGAGATGGTCCGAGACCCAGCGTGCATTCACGCGCTTCGCGAGCTTCTTCAACTTGCGGAGGTAGTTCATGTCGAGCGGATCGGTTCCGCCGATGGACATCGAGACGCCGTGCAGGACGACCGGATAGCGCTCGGCAATCTTGTCGAGCACGTACGCCGGACGGCCGCCGCTGTCCATGTGATTTTCAGAGAGCGCTTCGAACCAGTCGATCTCCGGCTCCTGTCCGAGGATGTGGGAGAAGTGGACGGTGCGAAGGCCGATGCCGATGCCTAGATAGGGGAACTCGGTCATTTGCGTAGTTGGATGCCGAATGCTGGCTGCCGGTTTCCGGCAGCCAGCAACAGGCGCATGACTGATTACGAAGCCTTCGGAGGAACGGCGCAGCCGCCCTTGCCCTTGCACTCGTTCTTGCCATCCGGGCCCTGGCCCTTGCAGGCGTTCTTACCCTTGCAGTCGTGCTTGACGTCGGACGAGGCGCAGCCGCCCTTGCCCTTGCAGGAGTTCTTGCCGGCGCAGCCCTTGTCGCCGCTCTTGCAGTTGCCTTTGCCCTTACAACCGTTCATGCCTTTACAGGCATGCTTGTCGGCCGCCTTGTCAGCCTTCTTGCTGTCGGCCACCTGGACCTTGCCATTGTCGCTGAGCGAGAACGTATTGGCGCGGGCCTGGGTACCAACGGTCAAACCTGCAACGACACCACCGAGAACGAGAACCTTTGCGAGATCACGTGAATTCATGGGAGTAACTCCCTCCTTTCAATCGACAAACTACGTGTGGAACTTCACGTCGGACTCATGCACTTCTCACTTTTCTGTCACGCGGGCGGGGGTCGTGAAGCAGACACAGTGGATGCCTCCTCTTGCCGTGGGACCGAGCTCCGATTGTTGATGGAGACGGAATGTTACGCCGCTAGCCGTCACATCGCAATGTGACGTTGACCCACCAACGTCCTCCCTCGCCCCCCAACGTCCTCCCTCGCCCCCCATCGTCTCCCTCGCCGCAAAGCGGGGATAGGGGCCAGGGGTGAGGGGCAAACCGTCCTACACGGCGAAGCTGAACGTCGTTCCGGCGTTCTTCCTGCTCTGCGCGACCAGCGACGCTCCGTGCAACTCCAGAATCCTCTTCGCGATCGCCAGTCCGAGGCCGGCGCCGCCGCGCGGCGTCGACTCCTCCCCCTGCCAGAATCGGTCGAAGATATAAGGCAGGCTCTCCTCGGAAATGCCGCACCCGGTGTCGGTGACCCGCACCGATAGTTTCTCCTGCTGTGGCATCAGCGACACCGTGACGCTTCCCCCTTCGGGGGTATAGCGGATCGCGTTCTCGATCAGATTCTCGAGCACGCGCTCCATCAGTGCGATGTCGCCTTTCACCAGCGGCAACGCCGGCTCGAGCTGCGCCGTCACAGACACCCTCGCCTGTTCCGCGCGCAACTGAAACTTCTGCACGACGTCCTGCACCAGCTCGGCCATCGAGAACGGCTCGATCTGGAGCGGCGTCATCTTCGAATCGAGCTTCGCCAGTTCGAACAGCTCATCGACGAGTTTTCCGAGCCGCTCGCTGTGCTTGCTCGCGATCTCGAGGAAGCGCCGCTGCTCGTCGGGAGTGAGCTGCCCCTCCTTTAATAACAGGGTCTGGATGTAGCCCTGCAGCGACGCGAGCGGCGTGCGGAGATCGTGCGATACGTTCGCGACGAGCTCGCGCCTGTGCAGATCGACTTCCTTGAGCATCTGCACCTGCCGCTCGAATGCGTGCGCGAGGCGATCGACTTCATCGCCCGAGCCATTCACCGGAAGCCGCACCTCCCCGCTCGACTCCACGGCACTCGCGAGATTGCGCAGCCTTCGCGTCATCGCGCCGAAGAGCACGAGCCCCGCGGCGAGCGCAAAGAGCAGCGCGGCGATCGCGAGCATCACGCTCTGCTGAAGAATCCAGCTATTGCGGATGTGCGCCATCGCCGAGTCCTGCTGCTCGCCGCCGAGGATGACGTAGAGGTAGCCGTCGTCGACCTGCGCCACGGAAAAGATCTTTCGCCGCGAAAGATCGCGCGGATCGTCTCCGTGAATCGGCAGACGATCGCCGCGCATGAACGCTTCGATCGGCACCAGCGAAACGCTCTTGCGCTTCACTTTTCCCGGAGGCGCGGAAAACGCCCGGATGGCTCCCCTCGCATCGAGCAGATAGATCTCGATCGACGGATTGACGGCCATCAGCGCGTCGAAGACGTTATCGAGCATCTTCCAGTCGATCGTGCCGTCGTGAATGACAGGCTTCTGCCGCACGATCGTCGCAGCAAGCCCGCGATTCAACCGCTGCGTTGCCTCTTCGTCATACAAGCGCGACGTATGAATCGTCAGCGCGACATCGACCGCTGCCGCGATCAGAAAGAGTCCGAGGAGGACGACGGCGAGCTTGGCGTAGAGAGACTTCTTCATAGGGAAAAGAAGCGAAACGCAGAACGCAGAACGCAGAATGAAGAATTGAGAAGAGCGCATCGCTTGAAGTCGGTTTTCATTCTGCGGCCATTGCCTCTGTGAACTTGTAGCCCACTCCCCACACGGTGAGGATCCACTTCGGATCGGACTGATCTTCTTCGATCTTCGAGCGCAGCCGGTTGATGTGCGAGTTCACGGTGTGCTCGTAGCCGTCGTGGCCATAGCCCCAGACGGAATCGAGGAGTTGCGCACGCGTGTAGACGCGGCCGGGATTGCGCGCGAACTGCAGCAGGAGATCGAACTCCTTCGCCGTGAGCTCCACTTCCTCGCCGCGCAGCGTCACCTTCCTCTTCTCGACTTCGATGAGGAGATCGCCATATTGCAGCCGCGACGCCGGCGCTTCTTCCTCCGGCTTCGCACTCAAGGCATCGACGCGCCGCAGGAGCGCCTTCACGCGCGCGATCAGTTCGCGGATGTTGAAGGGCTTCGTCAGATAGTCATCGGCCCCTAGCTCGAGACCGACGATGCGATCGACATCCGCCGAGCGCGCGGTGAGCATGAGGATCGGCGTGTAATTCGTCCGCGCGCGGAGCCTGCGGCAGATCTCGAGCCCATCGATGCCCGGCAGCATCAGATCGAGAATGATGAGATCGAACGGCTTCTTCGCCGCCAGCTCCAGCGCCACGTTGCCATGGTGTGCGAGCGTCACCTCGGCACCGAGATCCTTGAGATGCATCTCGACGAGCTGGGCAATATCACGGTCATCTTCGACTACAAGGATGCGGCGAGCCATGCGAACATTCTGATGCCGGCGGACTGGAAATGGTTTCGCCCGATTCCACCGCGCGCCCGCGAACCCGCGAGCCCGCGTAACCAGGAGGTCTCATGCACCATCGCAAACTCGGCCAGCTCGAAGTCTCCGCCATCGGTCTCGGCTGCATGGGGATGTCGGAGTTCTACGGGACTCACAACGATGCGCAGTCGCTCGACACCATTCATCGCGCGCTCGATCTCGGCGTGAACTTTCTCGACACGGCAGACATGTACGGGCCGTTCACGAACGAGAAGCTGGTGGGCCGCGCGATCAAAGGGCGCCGCGACTCCGTGATCCTTGCGACGAAGTTCGGCAACGAGCGGAGGGCGGACGGATCGTGGGTCGGCATCAACGGCCGGCCGGAGTACGTCCGCGCCGCGTGCGATGCCTCGCTGCTGCGGCTCGGCGTCGATCACATCGATCTCTACTATCAACATCGCGTCGATCCGAAGACGCCGATCGAAGAAACGGCCGGCGCGATGTCCGAGCTCGTTCGCGCGGGCAAGGTGCGATTCCTCGGTCTCTCCGAGGCGGCACCGAAGACGATCCGCCGCGCGCATGCGATTCATCCCATCACTGCGCTGCAGACTGAATATTCACTCTGGAGCCGCGAGCCGGAGGATGAGATTCTTCCGACGGTGCGCGAGCTCGGCATCGGGTTCGTCGCCTACAGTCCGATCGGCCGCGGATTTCTCTCCGGCCGCATCAAGAGCGTCGACGATCTCGAGCCGGATGACTATCGCCGCAACAACCCGCGATTCCAGGGAGAGAACTTCCAGAAGAATCTCGATCTCGTGAAGAAGATCGAACAACTCGCGAAGAAGCGCGGCGTCACGCCCGCACAACTCGCGATCGCGTGGGTGCTGTCGCGCGGCGAAGACATCGTCCCGATTCCCGGCAGCCGCCGCATCCCGCATCTCGAGGAGAACATCGCGGCGGTGAACATCACATTGACGCGCGAAGAGCTGAGGCAGATCGACGACGCGGCGCCCGCCGGCGCGGCGGTGGGAGATCGCTACCCCGACATGTCGCGCGTGAATCTCTAACGCGCAATCGGCTCTTCGAACGCGATCGGCGACGGCCGGTGCGTCTGCGCACTTTCTGCGAAGGCCTGCCGCATCTTCTCGTATTGCGGCAGCCAGAGATCACCGGCGCGCTTCGCCTGCTCCATGTGCGCCAGCGCCTCGGGGTACTGCTGTTCTGCGTATAGCAATCGCGCACGGATGATCTCCGTGCGCGGCGCCTTCCGCAGCGCATCGGCCTGATCGAGCAGACGCTTTGCCTCCTGCAGCCTTCCGGCGCGAATCATCGGGTAGGCAGCCCCGGCATAAACATCGGGGCCGAGATCGGGAACGTGAATCCTCCGGTCGATCGCGAGCGCCGCTTCCGCATTGTTCAGCGCTGCATCGAGCTCTCCGCGCCGCGCCCGCGCCTGCGCGAGATCGGAAAGGATCAGCTCCTCGATCGTCGTACCCTGATACGACCGAGCCTGGGCAAGCGCCTGCTCAAGCAGTGCGATCGCGCGCACTTCGTCGTTTCGTGCGTAGGCCCAGATCCCCTGCATCAGGATCGCCTGCGTCTCGGTGCCCTTGTCACCCACTTCGTGTGCAAGCTGTGCAGCCTGATTCGACATCTCCTCGGCGCGCGCCAGCTCTCCCTCGGCAGCATAGATCTGCGCCAGGTTTCCCATCACGATGCCGCTCGTCTCGCGATACCCGAGCTGCTTTCCGAGCTGCAGCGATTCTTCGAACCACTTCCTCGCGGCCTTGTTGTCATTGCGCCGCATCGCATTCGTCCCGAGGTTGTTGAGAGCTGCAATCTTGATATAGGGAACGTTCCGCTCCCGCGCGAGCCGCAAGGCCTTCAGTTCGGCAGCGTCGGCTTCGTCCAGGCGGTTCATCGACCGGAGAAAGACTCCGCGTGCGTTCAGCGCATAGACTTCGATCTCCACTCTTCCGAGCTGCTGCGCGAGCTTCAACGCTTCCTGCGTCGCGCTGTCTGCCACAGCGACATCGCCCCGAAGCTGGCGCGCGAATCCGTGATTGATCAGCGCCGACACCAGCACGCTCTTGTCGCCCCGCCGGCGGGCCTCGCGGATGACTTCTTCCATCGCCGCATCCGCCTCCGCGGCTCGCCCTTGTCTGGCGTAGAGCTCAGCCAGCGCCTGCTTCGCATCCAGGAATTCCGGATCGCGATCAGCCGCAACCGCGAAGTACTTCTCCGCAAACTTGCCGCCGCGAGTGATCTCGACCTCGCGCCCGATGTCGAACGCCAGCGCAGCAAACGCGTCGCTCGTCCCGCGTCCAACGCGCCGGACGAAATGGCGTGGATCGGCGCGCTTCGCGAGCTGATCGGCCATCTTGTTCGCCGCTTCGGTGAGAATCGTGGAACCGGCTTCCTGCGGCCGCTCCGTGTGACGCGCGTCGGAGATTGTGTAAGTGATGACGTATCGATCGTCGCGAAATGACACCGAGGAATCGACGATGGCGTCCGCGCCAACCGCTTCCAGCAGCCGCTTGCGATCGTCCGCGGTCTTCGGTCCGAACTTCGTCACCGCTTCCGGCGCTACGACATCGAGACTGGGCACCCGGTGGAGCGAGCGAATGACGTGATCCATGAGACCGAGCTCGATCCATTTCATCCCCCGATCGCCGGTCGCGTTGCGGAAAGGAAGAATGATGATGCGGGGATTCGCTTTCCAGCCGATCAACTGCGAGCGCTCGCGAATGCGTTCCGCGAGAAAGATGCCGGCGACGGCGAACAGCGCGAGCGCGGCCGCCGATGCGATCCAGCGCAGTACCCTCCAGCGCCGCGCCGGCCGCTCCGCGATGCGGGCAAGAACATCGCCCACTTCACCGACCGAGGGGCGTTCCGACGGCGCGAGCGATGTCATTCGGCTAACCAGACGCTGCACCTCGCCGTCGCCGAGGTCCAGCGGCACCACTTGTGCGGCTCTCACCTTCTGCAGCAGCTCGGCGACCGATTCCACCTCGCCATAGGCCGGCGCGCCGCCGGACAGCATCTCCTGCAGCATCACGCCGAGGGAGTAGACGTCGCTCGCCGGCGTGAGCGGCAGGCCGCGAGCCTGCTCCGGCGACATGTAGTGCAGCGTTCCGACGAGGCTTCCAACGGACGTCTTGCTGTCGTCCGGCGCGGTCGATTCGACGCCGATGATCAGCGTCTTCTCCAGATCGATCGCCGCTGCCTCCACCATCGCGGGATCGGCGTATTCCGCCTCCACTGCGCGCGCCAGTCCGAAGTCCAGCACCTTCACATCGCCGGAGGAGGTCAGCATCACGTTCTCCGGCTTGAGGTCGCGATGAATGATGCCGCGGCCGTGCGCGACCGCCAGCACGCGCGCGATCTGCAGCGCGATCTCGACCGCCTCCTGCTTCGAAAGCCCGCTCTCGATCCGCTCGCGCAGCGTTGGTCCATCGATCAGCTCGAGGACCAGCCAGTCGCCGTCGACCAGCTCGAGGACGTCCCAGATGCGGCAGATGTTCGGGTGATCGAGCTTCGACAGCACGCGCGCTTCGCGAAGAAACCGCGTGCGGAGCTGAGGATTCAGCCGGCGCTCGGTCGTAATCGACTTCAACGCGACCGCGCGCTCGAGCTTTTCGTCCCAACCGCGGTAGACCTCTCCCATCCCGCCCGCGCCGAGGAGAGCATCGACGCGGATGCGGCCGACGTAGGAGCCGGCGGGCAGAGGCATGGAAATAAGGTAACAGACGGCAGGCACCGAGAGGCAGAGGTGCGTCGTGCGAGCGCAGACGTGACCTCAGTCACATCGGCACGTAGCCGCCGTCATCCCTCCTCGTGACACCCCCTGCGACACTCACCCTGGTGACAACCGAACCGCGTCCGCCGACGCTGACGATCCTTCTGCTGCTCTCGGCAGCACTGCTCGTCGCCTTCTTCAGCGGCTACGAGCTGCTGGATCGCGCCGTATTCGTCAACATGTTGACCGGTGAGGCTCGCGAGCTGCTGCACGGACTCAGCGGCATCACAGGCTCCGTCCTTCTCACGATCTTCATCGGCTGGTATCTCGTCGGCCATCCGGTCCACGCGCCGCACCGCAGCGACGGGATCACCTTCTTCGACACACACCATCGCCGCATCGAGCAGCTCCGCTGGCTGGTGCAGATGCGCTGGATCGCCGCCGGCTTCAGCCTCGCGCTGATCGTCATCGCAGTACCGCTGATGCGCGTGCTCTCCGCCGATCACCTTCCCGCGCTGCTCTCCTGGCTCGGCGTGATGGTGGGCGGCAATCTCTACTTCGGCACCGCGATCCATCGCGACCGGAACTTCGATCGCCAGATCATCGTGCAGATGACGCTCGATACGATCGTCGTCACCGGGCTCCTCAACGCGTCGGGCGGCATCGACAACCCGCTGCTCATCGCCTATCTCTTCGGCGTCTTCACCGCCGCGGTTCTCCTGCCGAAGAGAACGGCGCTGACCATGACGGCGATGACGGCCGCGGCGCTCATCGCTCTCGTCATGGGCGAGCTCGTCGGCATCCTCCCCCACGCGAACGTGCGGCTGATGCCGTCGTCCGCGCACAACCCACTCTTCGTCGTCGCGCGGCTCGCGTCGATCCTCGCCGTCATGTTCCTCACCTCGTACTTCACGACGATGGTGATGGACCGGCTGCGCGAGAGCGAGTCCGAACTGCGCAGCAACGCGCACACGGCGACGTTCGAGCGGCGCAGACTCGAGGCCGTGATCGAAGCCGCCGGCTTCGGCATTCTCGTCGTCGGCTCCGACCGCCGCATCGCATGGATCAATCACCGCCTCGGCTCCTGGATGTCGTGGGACGAATCGATGATCGGCGGCGAGTGCCCGCACGATCATGAGCGCGACCACTTCTGCTTCGCCTGCACGGCAGCGGAGACGCTGGCCAGCGGCCGCGCGCAGGAGCGCGAGGTCACGACCGGCATCGTCGGCTCGCAGCGTCACTTTCGCTATGCGACGTTCCCGGTGCGCAGCTCGACGATCGATGTCGCGCAGGCCGTGCACGTGATCGAGGAGATCACGTCGCGTAAGGAGCTCGAAGCGCAGGCTCTCCACACGAGCGGCCTCGCCGTCCTCGGCCAGCTCGCTGCCGGGGTCGCGCACGAGATCGGCAATCCGCTGTCATCGCTGCATGCGCGCGTGCAGTTGATGCGCAGGCATCCCGATCCCGGCGCAATCGACGAGAGCCTCGACGTGCTCGAGAAGCAGATCGACCGGATGGGACGCATCGTACGCGGCGTATCGCACCTCTCGCGCAATCGATTCGACAGCCGTGGACTCGTCGATGTCGATGCCGTGGTGCGGGAGGCCGTGGCGCTGGTGAAGATCGATCGCCGTGCGGCCCGCGTCGCGATTCATGACGAGCTGCAGACGCTCCCGCCCGTGCGTGGAATCCGCGATGAGCTGCTGCAGGTCGTCCTGAATCTGCTCTTCAACGCGGTGGAAGCGATGCCCGGCGGCGGGACCATTCACGCCACGACGTTCGCGAACAACGGGAGCATCTGCATCGGCGTCAAGGACAGCGGACCGGGCATCGATGCGGGCGTGCGCGAGCGGCTGTTCGAGCCGTTCTTCACCACCAAGCACAACGGCACCGGCCTCGGTCTCTCCATCTGCCGGAGCCTCGTGCAGGCGAATGGCGGTTCGATCGAAGTCGAGAGCGAGCCGGGACGCGGCGCGCAGTTCACGATCGTGCTGCCCGCGATGAAGGAGGCCGTCGCATGACCGGACGGATTCTGCTCGTCGACGACGAAGACGTTTTCCGCGAAGACATCGCGTCATTGCTGCGGCACGAAGGCTACGTGTGCGAGGCCGCGGCTTCCGGCGCCGAAGCGCTGCGCATTGCACAGAGCGAGGCACCCGACATCATCCTGTCCGACATGGTGATGCCCGGGATCTCCGGCGCGGAGCTCGTGCGCACACTCGCAGCGGCATGTCCGGAGACGCCGATCGTGGTGATCACCGCGCATGCGACAGTGGAGACGACCGTCGAGGCCTTTCGCGCCGGTGCGACCGACTATCTCCTCAAGCCGCTAGTCATCGACGATCTCATTCGCAAGGTCGAGCGCTGCCTCGAGCATCGCCGGCTGCAGGCCGAGCTGCGCTTTCTGCGCAAGCAGGTCTCGCTCGCCGGAGGAGGCACGACGATCGTCGGCACGAGCCGGCCGATCCAGGCCGTGCGCGACCTGATCGCGCGCGTCGGCCCGTCGAACAGCAGCGTGTTGATCACCGGAGAGAGCGGCACCGGGAAGGAGCTCGTCGCGCGGGCGCTGCATGCTGCCGGCAGCAACGAGCGCGCGCCGTTCATCGCGGTGAACTGCGCCGCATTGCCGCGAGATCTCATCGAGAGCGAGCTGTTCGGGCACATGCGCGGCGCATTCACCGGAGCGATGCGCGACAAGCGCGGACTGTTCGAGCTTGCCAACGGCGGCACGCTCTTTCTCGATGAGCTCTGCGAGCTGCCGGTCGAGCTGCAGCCCAAGCTGCTGCGCGCGATCGAACAGCAGGAGATCCTGCCCGTCGGCGGGACGCGCGTCATCCGGACGAACGTGCGCATCATCGCGGCGACGAATCGCGTCCTGCGCGATGAGATCGCAACACGGCGCTTCCGCGAGGATCTCTATTTCCGGATTGCGGTCGTGGAGATCGCACTGCCGCCGCTGCGCGACCGACGCGAAGACATCCCGATGCTCGCCGACTTCCTCATCGCGCGCTTGAATGACCGCCTGAAGCGCCGCGTGAACGGCGTCGCCCACTCCGCGCTCCGCGTGCTGATGAGTGCACCGTGGCGCGGCAACGTGCGCGAACTGGAGAACGTGCTCGAGCGCGCGATGCTGCTGACGAACAACGAGATCATCGGCATCGAGGATCTCCCCGCCGAGCTGGCCGGCACACTCGCGACGAGCGACCCCTCCGACGATCTGCGCAACGCCGTCCGAGCCTACGAACGGGAACACATCCGCCACGTGCTCGCAACGACGAACGGCAATCGCGAGGAAGCATCCCGAAGGCTCGGCATCGACGCCTCAACCCTCTACCGAAGAATGCGCGACCTCGCCCTTTAAGTTGGTTTTCGGGGGTCACACCTGGAAAATCAACTTAACGGCGGACAGACAGGCAGGCAGAAGGCACCCGTTAAGTTGATTTTCCAGGTGTGACCCCCGAAAACCAACTTAACTTTGCACGATTGGGGGGGCGGGGGGTCTTGCAGAATTGCAAGACCTTTGACCGTAAGTCGTTGATTCTTCTAGGGAGCGTTGGCGGCCCCGGCATTGCGATGGTCCGCTCGCAATGGATGACGACCTCATGGCTCGCCAACTCGTGCGGGCGGTTCAGGAAGACCTTCGGCTCTGGCTGAACGTCCCTCGCCTCGAGCCTGAGCTCATCGCCAATCTCTATCTTCGGATCCGCGACATCCTCCGCCGCGATGGCGCACTCGACGAGCTCGCGCTCGCCGTCTACCTCACCGCCACCGCGTGGCAGCCCTCCGTTCCCGAATCCGCATCCGTCATTCCGACGCTTCGTCGAGATCTCGAAACAGTCATCAACGCAAAAGGAGAAAACAACCCATGAAGAAACTCATCGCAATCCTCGCGCTCGCCGCACTCCCCGTTCTCGCCGCTGAAGACGGCCCGGCTCTGTTCAAGGCGAAATGCGCCGGCTGCCACGGCGCGACCGGCGCCGGCGACACCTCGGTAGGCAAGAGCCTCAAGGTCGTACCACTCGGCAGCGCCGAAGTGCAGAAGATGAGCGACGCAGACATCACGAAGGTCATCCAGACCGGCAAGGGCAAGATGCCCGCCGTCGGCAAGGCCTTCACGCCTGATCAGCTCAAGGCCCTCGTCGCCGTCATCCGCTCGTTCAAGAAGTGAGGTCAGGTCCGATGGAAGCCTTCGATCGCTCGATGAATCGCCGCACACTGCTCAACTGGTTTCTCGGCACGTCGTTCGGCGCGCTGATCGCGTCGGTGATCTACCCCGTGCTGCGGTACATGACTCCACCGAAGATCGCCGAGGCGAGCACGAATCAGGTCGAAGCCGGCGAAGTGAATGATCCCGCGCTGCTCGACAAGGGCTACAAGATCATCCGCTTCGGCGCGGAGCCGGTGATTCTCGTCAAGGCCGCGGAAAACGATTTCCGCGCTTTCTCCGCGACGTGCACGCATCTCGACTGCATCGTCGGCTTCCAGAAGGACCAGACGCGCATCTACTGCAACTGCCACGGCGGCTGCTACGACCTCACAGGCCGCAATGTCTCCGGTCCGCCGCCGCGGCCTCTCACTCCCTACAAAGTCAATGTCGTCTCGAAGGGCTCGGGTCCGGGCCTGATCGTCGTATCGAAGGCGTAATCATGAGCGCAATCTTTGAGTGGCTCGATGACCGGCTCGGCGTCTCCGTCCTGCGCGAGGTCGCATCACACAAGACCGTACCCTCGCATCGCTACACCATCCTCTACTACCTCGGCGGCATGACGCTCTTCTTCTTCCTCGTCCAGGTCTGCACCGGCGTTCTGCTGATGCTCTATTACAGACCGTCGGCCGAAGAAGCCTTCGAGTCGGTGGAGTTCATCATGACCACAGTGCCGTTCGGATGGCTCATCCGCAGCGTGCACTCCTGGTCTGCCAATCTCATGGTGTTCTTCGCCTTCCTCCATCTCGTGAGCGTCTTCTTCATGAAGGCGTACCGGCCGCCGCGCGAAGTCACCTGGATCAGCGGCGTCATCGTGCTCTTCCTCGTCATGGGCTTCGGCTTCTCCGGCTATCTGCTGCCGTGGAATCAGCTCGCGTTCTTCGCGACGAAAGTCGGCACGGACATCGCCGGCGTCGTCCCGCTCGTCGGCCCATGGATGGTGCGCTTCCTCCGCGGTGGTGATCGGGTGAGCGGCGCGACTCTTTCGCGCTTCTACGGCTGGCACGTCGCGATCCTTCCCGCGATCACGACCGTCATCCTCGGATTGCATCTCGCGATGGTGCAGCTCAAAGGGATGAGCGTGCCGAAGTCGATCGAGGACGATGCGAATTCGCGCAAGCCGATGAAGTTCTTCCCCCACTTCGCACTGCGCGATCTCACCGGATGGATCATCGCCCTCGGCTTCGTCGCCGCACTCGCCGCCCTCTTCCCCTGGGAGCTCGGCGACAAGGCTGATCTCTTCGCGCCCGCCTACGAGAACATCCGCCCCGAGTGGTACTTCGTCTTCATGTTCCAGACGCTGAAGCTCGTGCCCGGCGGCTCCATCGCCGGCATCGAGTACGAGGCGATTCCGATCATGCTGTTCAGCCTCGCCGGCGCTCTGCTGATGGCTGTCCCCTTCCTCGACCGCAGACTCAAGCGCGATGGAAAGAGCCCGCTCTTCACCACGATCGGCGTGCTCGCCATCCTCTTCATCGTCGGCATGACGTGCTGGGGCTACGGCAACATCGTGCCGCTGCTGGTCATGGCGCTCGCCGCATCGCTGCTCGTCCTGCTCGGATGGATCACGAGGCCTCCGCGCGCGATGATGATGATCGCGCTGCTGTTCCTCGCCGCACACGCCTGGGGCGCGACGCCGAAGACGTCGTGCACCACCTGCCACAACAGCGAACTATTCGATGCCGCCGGCAAAGCGAAGGTGACTTCGTTCCTCACGAAGGACGTGCATGCGCAGATCGGCCTCTCCTGTCACGATTGTCACGGCGGCAATCCCGATCCTGCACTGAGCACCGATCCGGCTGCCGCCATGGATCCCAATTACAAGAAGAACCCGTTCCGCGGAATGCCGGCGCGCAAGGACATTCCCGACTTCTGCGGCCGCTGCCACTCCAGCGCGGCCTTCATGAAGCAGTACAACCCGGCCGCGCGCGTCGATCAGGTCAGTGAGTACTGGACGAGCCGCCACGGCCAGCTTCTCAAGCAGGGCGATACGAATGTCGCGGTCTGCATCGACTGCCATTCCGTGCACGACATCCGCCGCAGGATCTCACCCGACTCGCCCGTCTACAAGACGAAGGTTGCGGAGACCTGCAGCCGCTGCCACTCCGACGCGAACAGGATGGCGAAGTACGGCATCCCCACCGATCAGTACGCGCGCTGGCGCGTGAGTGTGCACGCCAATGCGGTGCTCAACAAGGGCGACATCGCAGCGCCTAGCTGCAACGACTGTCACGGCAATCATGGAGCGACACCTCCCGGCGTCGAGTCGATCAGCTTCGTCTGCGGACGCTGTCACGCGCGCGAAGCGGAACTGTTCCGCAAGAGCCCGAAGTACGACGCCTGGCAGAAGCACAACGAGATGATGAACGGGATGGCGTGCTCCACGTGTCATGCCGACGGCAAGCGCGCCAGCGTCACCGTGACGCACTTCAGCGAATGCCTCACCTGCCACGAGAATCACGGCGTCGTCCGTCCGACGATCGCCCTGCTCGGCAATCTGCCGGAAACACCCTGCGCGTTCTGTCATGAAGGCGTCGGCCCGCTCGCCGCACGCATCGCGGAGATGCCGGAAAAGGCCGAGCACTTCAAACAAGTGCGCGACAGCTTCCTCAAGGTTGCCGATGCCCAGCATCTGAAAGGCAATGACCGTTTCGACTGGCTGGTTGACCAGGCGCTGCACCTCCCCTTCCATCGCGTCGGCGACGCGAAGCAGAACGACAAACTGCGTCCCGAGTTCCTACGGCTCTTCGACAAGTTCCGCATCGGCAAGACGCACTACGTCTACAAGGATGTGAAAGGGAACGACGTCTCGGTACCGGTCCGCAGTTGTGGCGACTGTCATGAAGAAAAGGATTCCGCCGGCCTGGCGAATGCGCGCGCGTATCTCGATGCCACGCGCAGCGTGACCAGCATGGTCGGACGCGCCGATCGCATCCTGCTCTCCGCGCATCGCGGCGGTGTCGAAGTGCGCAAGGTACGCGCCGAGCTCGATGGAGCCATCGACTCCCAGATCGAGCTCGAGACGCTGGTGCACACGTTCAACGCGCCTGAGGTGCAGGCCAAACAGAAAGAAGGACTGCAGCACGCCGAGGCGGCGCTGGTCGCCGGACAATCGGCGCTCGACGAGTTGCTGTATCGCCGCAAAGGATTGTTGATCGCGCTCGGAATCATCCTTCTGGTTCTCGTCGCGCTGATCACGAAGATCAGGACGTTGTAGATGAGCGAAGCCGAGCTCGAGCTGCGCGTTCAGCGCCTCGAGACCGCGCTGGCGGAGCTGACGCGCCGCGTAGACGGTGTAGGACAGGCGCCCTCGCCTGTCCACGCGCCCTCGCCTGTCCACGCGCCCTCGCCTGTCCAGGCGCCCTCGCTCCACTTCGACACGGATGCCGCGGGACAGGCGGAGGCGCCTGTCCTACAGGACTCCCCTGACTGGCTCACCCTGGCCGGCTTCTCCGTCCTCATCTTCGGCGGTGCGTATCTTCTCCGCGCCTTCACGGAGTCGGGCGTGCTGCCGCCGGTCGGCGGTGTCATCGCCGGTGCGGTGTACGCGCTCATCTGGATCTGGATCGCCGATCGCAAGCATGCGGTCTACCTCGCCGCGACCGCGGCCGCAATCGCGTTCCCGCTCGTGTGGGAGACGACGGCGCGCTTCCACTACGTGACGCCGGCGGCCGGCGGCTTCCTCGCGGCGATCATCGGCGTGATCCTCATCTTCGTCGCCTGGCACAACAGCAAGGAAGCGATCGCGTGGATTGCCAGCATCGGCTCGATCGCCGTCACGATCGCGATCGTCAAGCCGGACGCGATGCTGCCGCTCATGATCGCCGGCAGCGTCGTCGGCGCGGCAACGCTGCACGTCGCCATCCTGATGCGATGGAAGTTCGTCGCGCTCCCCGCCGCGGTCATGACCAACGCGCTTGCGTCGATGACCATCGGCATCCCGATTCTCCGCGGCGGCTTCGAGCGCCCCGGCGAAACGATCGCGGCGCTCATCGGCTTCGCCGCAGTCTGGCTCGCGACGATCTGCTATCGCCGCATTCATTACAACGAGCACCTCTCCTTCTTCGACATCATCGAGAGTGCGCTACTGCTCTTCATCGGCGTCGGCGGCGCGGCCTTCGTCGCCGGACTGACGCATCGCTATGGCGTCATCGTCGCAACGATCTATGTGATCGCCGCGGTCGCCGCGTATCTCGAGGCGTCGAGAAAAGACGGCATGCGCACGTGGCTCACCTCGGTCGCGCTCTATCTGATCTGGCTGGCGATGCTGATCGCGCTCGAGCTGCGCGCGGCCGCCGTCATCGCTGCGATTCTCGGCGTCGCTTCGGCGGAATTCGGACGCCGCCTGCAATGGCCGGCACTCGCCGCGCAGAGCGTCCTCTGGATCGCCGGCGCCTTCCTGATCGGCGGCTTCTCCGGCCCCGTCGCCATTCTGATCTCCGCCTGCATCCTGATCGCGTGCCTGCGTGTGCACCTGCCGCTCGCTCACACTCTGCTGCTCGCGCTCTTCGCCGTTTCGCTCTTCCTGCTTGCCGGACATGATCGCGGCGCACTCGTCCGCACGCTTCTGCTCGCCGCCTTCGCAGCAATCCTCGGATTCGGCTCGAAATACACGCATGCGGCGATTCCGGTCGCTCGCCTCCTGCTCGTCGCAGGTGGATTGAAATTACTCGCAGAGGATGTCCGCACCGAGCGCGCGGCCATCCTCGTTATCTCCTTTGCTGCCTATGGGTTCGCCATGCTCGCCGTCGCGAGATGTGCGCGCCGTCACACCACTTCGCCACTTGAGTCACAAAGAACCCCCCTCACTGACACATTAAGTAGCAATCGCTAACTCCAGACTGTGACCGCTGAAATGGGATTTGAACTCGAAGGAGACAAGCAATGACACGACTTCACCGCGGCCTGATCCTCATCGCGCTTATGGCCGTCATCTCGCTGCCGATGTTCGCGGCGACGCGCGGACGCGCCGCCGGTTCGCCTGCGAATCCGGCCACGCCAACGGCAGCGGCATTCCCGCCGACTGCGAAAGAGGCATACCTCACCGATGACACGCTCGCGTATATCCGTCCCGGCCTCAAGGTGAAGCTCAACTCCGTCGCGGTCGGCACGGACGGCAAGGTCAACGTCGATCTCTCGATCACCGACGACTTCGATCAGCCGATCGATCGCCTCGGGAAAACGACGCCGGGCGCAGTCTCCATCAGCTACATCCTCGCCTGGTACAGCCCCACGACCCGCCAGTACACCGCGTACACCACGCGTGTACAAACGACTCCCGCCACGAGTCCGCATCCCGGCGTCAGCGCAACTCAGGCAGGAACCGATTCCGGCGGCACCACCACCGATCTCGAAACCGGCCATGTGAAGTACCTCTTCAAGACGGTGCTTCCCACCGGCTTCGACGGCACCAGGACGCACACACTCGGCATCTATGCCTCGCGCAACATGACCGATACGATCGGCAAGATCTATTACGCGAACGTCGAGTACGACTTCCGTCCCGATGGCAACAAGGTCACGGACGTATGGGACAAGGTCAATCTCGCCACGAGCTGCAACAACTGCCACGATCCCCTTTCCGCACATGGCGGTGCGCGCCGCGATCCGAAACTGTGCGCGCTCTGCCACTCTCCGCAGACCATCGATCCCGACACCGGCAACACGGTCGATTTCAAGGTGATGATCCACAAGATCCATCAGGGCGCGACTCTGCCGAGCGTGAAGGCCGGAACGCCGTATCAGATCATCGGCTTCGGCCAGAACGTCCTGGACTTCTCCAAGGTCGCGCTTCCGCCGGGACAGGACACTCGCAATTGCGCCTTCTGCCATGTCGGCAGCGATCCGACGAAGAAGCCCGCACAGAACGACGTCTGGCTGACCAAGCCGTCGCGCGATGCATGCGGTTCCTGCCACGACGACATCGACTGGGCCACAGGCAAGAATCACGTCGGCGGCCTTCAGAAGGATGACAGCGCGTGCGCCAGTTGCCACGTTCCGGACAGCGGGAAGGAATTCGACGCGTCCATCAAGGGCGGCCACGTTCTTCCGGTTGCCTCCAAGCAGCTCAAGGGCATCACCGCCACGATCACCAAGGTCGTGAATGCGGCACCCGGCAAGAAACCGACGGTGACCATCGCCGTCAAGAACGGCGACGGCACGCCGGTCGACGGCAGCAAGCTGACGACCTTCGCGCCGATCATGGCCGGCCCAACCACGAGCTACACCAAGTACTTCCGCGAGAGCGGCATCGCATCCGCCACGAACACGAACGTCGCGACCTACGACGCGGCCACCGGCCTCACCTCGTTCACGTTCGCCAACGCGATCCCCGCCGATCAGACCGGCACATGGGCCTTCACTGCAGACATCTATCGCAACGTCACACTGAAGCAGAACAATGACAAGGCCGATCTGACGCAGCGCGAAGCGGCGTTCAACAACATCGTCTACATCCCGATCACCGGCACGACGGCGACGCCGCGCCGCACCTCGGTCATCCTGTCCCAGTGCAACAGCTGCCACAATGCGCTCGCACTGCACGGCGGCCAGCGCCAGAACACGCAGGAATGCGCCATCTGCCACAACCCCACGAACAATGACGTTGCACAGCGCCCGGCGAGCGAAGGGCAGCCGGAGTCGATCTCCTTCCAGCGTCTCATCCATCGCATCCACAAGGGCGGAGAGTTGACGCAGGACTTCACCGTCTACGGCAATAACAAGTCCCGCCACAACTACAACGACGTGGAGTATCCGGGAGACATCAACCATTGCGCGAAGTGCCACACGTCGACCTCGTACCAGCTGCCGCTGGCGACGGGCATCGACTCCGTGACGACACTCCGCGATTACTATTCGCCGCAAGGCCCCGCGACCGCTGCGTGCCTTGGCTGCCACGACAATCGTGACGCCGCGGCGCACGCGTTCCTCAATACGGCAACGTTCCCCGGCCAGCCCACTACCCCGGCCGAAGCGTGCGCAACGTGCCACGGTGCTGGTAAGGACTGGGCGGTCGACAAGGTGCACGCCCAGTAAGGGAGGCGGCGATGCGAATCGAATTTGCTTGGGTCCGCGGGCTCGAGGGCCCGCGGGCTCCCGGTGTAGGACAGGCGCCCTCGCCTGTCCAATCCGCCAGTGGCAGGCGGGGGCGCCTGTCGTACACATTGCTCTTCCTGATCGTTCTGAGTGTTCCGTTGCTTGCCCAGGAGGCGGCAACGGTTCCCTCCTGCGGCGATTGTCACGACGAACAGGCCAAGGCCTTCATCACCAATCCCCACGGTCACGGCAAAGCTGTCAATGGTGTGATTCCCAATGCCGTCTGCGAAAAGTGCCATGGCGACGGCAAGGGCCACATCGAAGGCGGCGGCGACAAGAGTCTCATCTACAAACCGGCCGGAATGGCAGGCTCGAACAAGACCTGCCTTACCTGCCACGACCTCAATAACGATCGCGTGTCGCGTCATGCCGGCACTCATGCGAACTCTCCGGCGGTGAACTGCCTCACCTGTCATTCGGTTCACTCCGCGAAAGCATCACCGCTGCTCGTCAAGAAGCAGCTCGAGCTCTGTGCGAACTGCCACGCGACTCAGGTCGCCTCCTTCCGCGACAAGCCCTACGCGCATCGCCTCGGCCGCGGCGGCATGGAGTGCAGTTCCTGTCACGAGCCGCACGGACGTCCGCAGCGCGAGATGCTGCGCAAGACCACGGCGGGCGAGCTCCCCTGCGTTGGCTGCCACGTGCAGCAGCGCGGGCCATTCGTCTTCCAGCACGGCTCCGCGGCGATCGGCGACTGCATGACGTGCCATGAGCCGCACGGCTCTGCGAATCCGAAGCGCCTCATTCGCGCGACGGTCACGCAGCTCTGCATCGAGTGCCATTCGCCCATCGAAGGCAACACACTCGGCTCACAGCCGCCGGCGTTCCACAACCTCTCTCTGTCGCGCTACCAGAGCTGCACGACCTGCCATACCGCGGTCCACGGCTCCAATCGCGACCCGCAGTTGTTCAAATGAAGGAGTGAGACGATGACCATCAGAAGAATCTTCGCGCTCCTCCTCTTCACCGCTGCAACGGCCGGTCAGGCACAAGTGGCGCCCTGGGACTTCGAAGCCGGCTATCGCTGGCTCAATCTCAAAGGCAGCCCCGGGATGTATCGCACGCAGGTCAACGAGCGCGAGGGATTTCTCATCCGTAGTTTCAACCTCGCGACCACCGGACCCAACATGGACCGGCTCGTCGTTCACGTCAGCGATTTCGGCACGAGTCCCGCCGGCTCGCTCCGCCTCGAGGCCTGCAAGCAGGATCTCTATCGCTTCACTCTCGGCTACCGCTCCGCGGATCAGTACTCCATCTTCTTCGGCCAGCATTACTACAACCGTGCACGGCGCACCCTCGACGCGGATCTCGAGCTCTTCCCCGAGTCGCGCATCGCGCCCTACGTCGGCTACTCCTTCAACCGCTTTGCAGGTCCCGGCGAAACCACGTATCACTTCGGCCAGGATGAATTTCTGCTGCAGCAGAAGCAGAAGGATATCGATCAGGAAGTGCGCGTCGGTGCGAGCTTCAAGTACGACTGGGTGTACGGCAGCTTCACACAAGGGTGGCGGCGTGCACACAGCACGATCGACTCCTCGCTCTTCCCCGGTGCCGGCAACGGCAACAACAACGATCCCATCCTCGGCCAGCCGGTCAACGCGACCTCGATCACGCGCCACGACACGGAAAAGACGAAGACTCCCTTCACCAATCTCTACGTCACGCTGCAACCGCTCTCGCGCGGCCGCGTGATCGCGAATTACGTTCATCTCTCCGCAGACTCGGATGGCAATGAGAGCGAGGCGGCCTACGGCAGCTTCGCCTCGTTCGCCATCAGCCGCTTCTTCACAGGCGCGACGGAAACCGCGACATCGCACGCGAAAAACACCACGTGGCGCAGCGGCGTTCGCGGTGAGTACACCATCGCCGAGGGTGTGGATGCCTTCGCCGGATATCAGAAGGACCATCGCGATCTCAACGGCAGCGCGCTGATCGATACGCTGTATCTGCAGAGCATCACGTTCGGCGGCGTCGACCAGCGCGACTTCCGCGACATCCTCGCCTCCGAGAACTCGATTGAGCGCGAGGAGACGACGACCAGTGCCGGCGTTTCCGTCCGCAATCTCGGCAACCTCGCAGTGCGCGCCGAATTCCGCCAGGCGAAAGTCGAAGCGGATGTCGCACCCGATCTCTCCGAGATCGTCGTCCCCGGAAATCAGGAAGGCTCGTTCGAGCGGCGCATCAACACACTCGACACCAACGCGCAGTACGCAACGCACGGCTGGCTCCTCGGCGCTGCCTGGCGCAGCGACAGTGCGAATCAGCCGATCTTCCGCACTGATTACAAGGACCGCGACCGCTATCGCCTGCGCGCGCAATGGTCGCAGTTCAAGTGGGCGAAGATCACCTCCGTCTACGAGCGCACGACGATGTCGAATGACACCTCGTTCGAAAGCCGCGTCCGCAACTACACGACCGACGCCGCGATCATGCCCACGGAAGGCATTACGCTGCACGCCTCGGTGTCATCCTTCAAGAGCGACAGTACGATCTCGTATCGCCGCCCGCAGACCTTCGTCGTCACGACCTCCGTCCACAGCGAGAACGGTCACACGCGCGAAGGCGGCATCGGCTTCGCGCTGCCGCACTCCATCTACTTCGATGCGAACATCGCACGGCTGCACAATGACGGCACGTACCCGTTCAAGCTCAACCGCTACAACGGCCGGATGACGTTCCCCTTGAAGTCGCATTACGGCCTCGCCGTCGAATACAACAAGGACCGCTACGTGGAGTCGAGCTCACTCGATTACGACGCCACGCGCTGGGGCCTCTTCCTTCGGATTCAGTAGATCCCTCTCCCCTTCTCCCCCGCCCTCGCGGGGGAGAAGGTGCGGAGGCGGACGTCGATGTTCCCCCTACAATGGATGCATGCCTACTGTGCGGCCGCTCCTCGCGGCGGTCCTGTTTCTCGTCACCATTGGCGCCGCGGCTCAGCAGCGCGTCGCGATCGTTGACGTCACCGTCATCGATGTGGATGCCGCCGACGCCGCGCATGCGGTCGCGGCACACCAGTCCGTCGTCATCACCGGCTCTCGCATCTCCGCGCGAGGGCCCGCCGCCAAAATCCGAATTCCCCGAGATGCGACGGTCATCGACGGCTCGGGCAGGTTTCTGATCCCGGGACTCTGGGACATGCATGTGCACACGCTGCCGGAAGTGCGACGGCCGAAAGCCGTCGAGATCTGGTTGCCGCTGTTCGTGGCCAACGGCGTTACTTCCGTGCGCGACATGGGCGGATCCGATGACGCGTTGACGAACACGCGATTGCGCATCGCCCGGGAGCGCCTGCTCTCGCCCCGCTTGATCGCTGCCGGGTCGGCGATCGACGGCTTTCCACCTCAGTTCGGCACCGGAGTCCGCTCGCCCGCGGAGGCACGGCAGGTTGTCGATGCACATCAGAAATCGGGAGCCGATTTCATCAAGCCCTACAACCTCCTTACGCGCGAGGAGTACTTCGCGATCATCGACGAGGCGAAGAAAGTGGGCTTGCCGGTCGCGGGTCATGTCCCCCTGAGTCTCACCGTGCTGGAAGTTTCCGATGCCGGCCAGCGCAGCGTCGAGCACCTGACTGACATTCCCGCTTCGTGCTCCACGATCGAGGCCGAGCTTCGCCAGGAACGGCTGCGCACGCCGCTGTCGGATTTCCGCGCGTGGCAGCGGGCGCGCTGGACCGAAGAGACGCGCGCCGCAGCATCACATTCGCCCGCGCGCTGCCGCGCACTGTTTGAACATCTGACGCGCAACGGAACATGGATCGTCCCGACGCTCGTCAATAAGAAGTCGGCACTCGACGTCGCATCGCGGCTGCGCGATCCGGTCCTGCTTCAATACATGGAGCCGGCCACGCGCGCAGCGTGGGAAAAGAGCGCAGCGATGAGCCCCGCCACGCCGGACGAAGTTGCGAGCCGCACGGCGAGATACGAGTCGATGCTAAGGCTCACCGGCGAAGCAAATGATGCGCATGCCCTTCTGCTGGCGGGAACCGATACCGGCAGTCCGTTTCCTCTCGTCCCCGGATTCAGCCTTCATGAAGAGCTGGCCATCCTTGTCGAATCCGGACTGGCGCCGCTGCAGGCACTCCGCAGCGCCACGCTCTCGCCGGCGCGCTACCTTCACCGCGAGCGCGACCTGGGAACGGTCGCGCGGCGCAGGATCGCCGATCTCGTCCTCCTCGACAAGAATCCGCTGGAGGATATTCGCAATACGCAATCGATCGCCGCTGTGATCCTCGGCGGCCGCCCTCTGATGCGCGACGCATTGGACAAGATCCTCGCTGATGCAGCGATGGCTGCGAAATAATTTCGGCTGCTGCGACTATGCGCCAACCGTACCCAGAGGAATGTCTCCCGCCGGAACGTACGTAGTCATCAGGACGCCGCTCTTCGATGTCGTGGACGCGGTGAGCCGCAGAGCGCCCGGCTTCGCACCCATCTCGAACAATCGCTTTCCGCGCCCCAATACCACCGGGTAGATCCACACGTGATAGGTGTCGATGAGCGAAGCGGCCTGCAGAGTCTGAATCAGATTGCCACTGCCGATGATCTGCAGATCCAGTCCCGGCTGCGCCTTCAATGCGGTGATCGCTGATACCACGTCTTCACCGAGGAGTGTCGAGTTGTTCCAATGCAGCGCCTTCAGGGTGCGGGACGCTACATGCTTCCTCGCGGCATTGAAGATTCTCGCAATCGGATTGTCGTCCGATTGTTGCGGCCAGTAGGCCGCGAAGATCTCATAAGTCTTGCGGCCGAGGACGAGCTCGCGGCCGTTCCCATCGAAACCGGCCGCCGACAGATCCACATCCTCGTCCCAGTAGGCAGCGGTCCAGCCGCCAAGGTCGAAGTTCCCGGCCGGATCTTCGTCGGGACCACCCGGCGCCTGCATGACGCCGTCGAGCGATGTGAACGTAGATGCGATCAATTTCCTCAATGAAGTCCTCCCGGCACGAAACGTCCGGCAGAATAACCGAGGTCCACTCGCGAAAGGAAACGGTTAGAAGTTCTTATCCGAACCAGGGATCGCGGATTGCACCACAGGCCTTTCAGGAGAGTGAACGATGAAGCTTTACACGCACCTCAACTTTGGCGGCAACTGCGAAGAAGCATTCCGCTTTTACGAAGAGCATCTCGGTGGAACGATCACGATGATGATGAAGGCGAGTGAGCTGCCGCCCGGCATGAAACCACCGGGCCCCACGAATGCCGTCATTCATGCCCGCATGCAGATCGCCGGAGTGGAGTTGATCGGAAACGACGTGCCACCCGAGCATTTCAAACCGGTGCGAAGCTCCTATCTCTATCTCGCCGCCGGCTCATCCGAAGAAGCCAGCAGGATCTACGAGATCCTCGAGGAAGGAGGAACCGTAAGCATGCCGATCTCCGAGACGTTCTTCGCCACGAAGTTCGGCCAGCTGCGCGACCGTTTCGGAACGTTGTGGACCATCATTCACGAGCGGCCACGATGAACGGCTGCCGATGACGGCTGCTCGACAACGGCCTTGAGATCGTTGAGATCCTGCAGAATCGCTTTCTTCACCACACCCTTGAAGAACACCATGGGGAGCGCCTTGAGGGATGCGAGGAGCCCTTGAGGCTTCGTCTCATGAGCGCTCGTCACTGTAATTCCATCGGCGCTCTCGGACAGCCGCATCGTCGTGAGAAACAGGAATCCGTCGCTCTCGGCTTTCGTCCTGTAGAACTCATTTTCGACGGCATCGGTGATTTTCTTTTCCACGGTCGCCGGCTCGCCGAACAGAATCCGCGTCTCGCGCCATCTCAGTCCCACAATACCGGCCAGGGGCTTTTCGACGATGTCGATGCGCTCGACTCCGCTCAGCGCCGCGGCGGCATTCTCGATATCGGTGATCGCCGCCCAGGCCGCGGCTCTCGATCCCTTCATGGTCACCGAAGCTTCGACAATCATGCAGCTCCTCCCGTCGCGAACGCGCTGTCGGAACACATCGCGCGCACACGGCCGCAATCATAATGAACCTGAACGGCGGCATCAGCACCGCTGCACTGCGTTAATACGCCGCTCTTATGCGACGGCCGGTTGGCGCAGGAGCACGATCTTGCCCGTCACACCGCCTGTCCCGAGCAGCTGGTGGGCGTGCCTCGCTTCCACTAGAGGAAAACGCTGCGCGATGAGCGGCTTGATCTTCTCCTCACGAAGGAGATCGAACAGAGTGATCAGGTCCTGTCGGAACAGTGCAGGTCTCAGCCGTTTGAGCCACTGGATACTGTAAGTCACCACGCGCTTCCGTTGTGGCAGAAGCCAACTGCCGGCGGTGTAGAAGGCGAACATGGCGATTGCACGAAAGCGATGGCGGCCACCCGATTGACTTGAAGGCAATCGCCCGCCGCGCAGTGAGCCGGTGAGGCCGTAGGCGACGACCCTGCCGCCCGGACGAAGCGCATTGCGTGCGCGCCAGATCTCGCTGCCGCCCAGGCCGTCGAAAACGACGTCGACCCCGTCGCCGGTGAACCGGCGGATTTCCGACACGTAATCCTGAGAGTGATAATCGATCGGCATGGCGCCCATGGCGGAAACAGCCGCCGCGGCTCGCGCCGAACAGGTGCCGTACATCTCGAGCCCGGCGAGGCGGCCGAGCTGCAACAGTGCCGTGCCGACGCCTCCTGCGGCGCCCTGGATCAACACGCGCTGCCCGGGCCGGACGTTGGCAGCCCGATGCAGCATCTGATAAGCGGTGATGTAATTCAGGATGAGGCTCACGGCCTCTGCCGGATCGAGCCCGGCAGGCACCGGAACGAGCTCGCGTTGCGGCAGGCAGACGAGCTCCGCATACGCGCCGCTGATCGGGAGCGCGGCGACCATCTGTCCCGGCTCGAGTCCAGAGACGCCGTCGCCGAGCTGGTCCACGAGGCCGACAAGATCCCAACCTGGCGTGAATGGCAGCCGGGGCGTCTCAGGGTGAATGCCCTCGCGCATCATCACATCGGGTAGTGAGACGCCGGCGGCCAATACCCTTACCCGCACTTCACCGCGCTTCGGCTCCACGCACGCTTCTTCGACCACCTGAAGCGCATCGGGCCCGCCGTACTGAGTGACAAGGATGCGCGTGTATTTCATCGACGGTCGTCGTCCAAAATGCGTTGCGGCGTTTACCGAATTCGTAGTGCGTCACCTGCCGGGCGATCAGTGCCGCAGCTCACAAGAGGCTGTGACGCCGCAGGGCGCGCCGCGGCCGCGCGCTGGGGCAGCGACCAACAGGAGCCGTCAGTTAGGCGCGCCTGCCTTTGCGCACGACGCGATTGGCTTGCTTTCGTCGGTGCACTGGCAAACCGCGATGAAGCCGGCCTTGCACGTAACACTCGCCGTTGTCGCAACAGCGGTTCTCGCAGGATACTTGATTTCACACTTGTTGCTGCCGGAGAGTGACACGGGCGGTCGCCAACTGCCGCACGAGAGAAGCAGGCAGCCGGCGAACGGTACGATCTGTCGATACATCATTCGCATGTTCAGTTCTGCCGCGGAAGCGGTCGCCGGCTGCGGGCCGTGAAAATAGTCTAGCACGCGGTGTCGCAATCCGCTGCAGCGGCTGGTTAGTCTCGCTCGCGCCGGAAGTGCATGGCGACCGCGCCATTGCGGAGCGGCCTCGCCGAGATCAACTCGAGCCGGCGCGTGCCGGGAAGCCCGCTCTGGTATAGCGTCGGGCCGTGGCCAGCGATCCTCGGGTGGACGAGGAACTTGTACTCGTCGATCAGTTCCAGCCGATCCAACTCCGTCGCGAGCTTGCCGCTGCCGAGGAGCACGCCGGCCGGGGTCTCGTCCTTCAGCTTCTTCACTGCAGTGCTGAGGTCACCCTCGATGTGGTGACTGTTGGTCCACGGGAAGTCCCTTCGGGTCGACGACACCACGTATTTCGGCTTGGCCTCCAGTTTGATCGCCCACTCGCGAATTGCTGGCGGCGCATCCTCGTCGCCGCGGGCGACCGCGGGCCAGTAGCTCTCCATCATCTCGTAGGTGACTCGGCCCCACAGCATCGCCCCACCCTCGTCTATGAGGCGAGTGAAGAAAGCATGCGTCTCTTCGTCGGCGATTCCCTCGCGGTGATCGACACAACCATCCAAAGTAACGTTGATACTGAAGGTCAGCAGTCCCATGGCGGCGAGTGTACTCGGGGTTGGGCGGGCCGCTCGACTGTCACTTGCCAACTCGCAGCGCTTAACAGACCGGGGTCAGCAACAGCCACACGGCACATCTTCACCAACCACGTCGCGACGACGCCGAGACATTTTTCTCTACCGCGAGATGGGACAGGAACGCGTGTTAGAAATCAGATGAACCCGTGATCGATCGCCTTCAAGACTGCGCGCGTACGGTCTCTCACTCCCAGCTTCGACAGCACGCTCGAGATGTGATTCTTCACGGTCCCTTCACTGATCGCGAGCAACTGCGCGATCTCCGCATTCGAGTATCCGCCGGCCAGCAGCCTCAGGATCGTCTTCTCGCGATCCGTCAGCGCCTCGGGCAGCTCCGCCGACTCGAAGGCGACATTGCTCCGCTCCAGCGCACGCATGATCCGCTCCGTGATCACCGGCTCGATGCATGTGCCGCCCGCCGCGACCGTGCGAATCGCCGCCGTCAACCGCTCGAGCGACACATCCTTCAACAGCCAGCCCTTCGCGCCGGCACGCACGGCCTCGAACAACATTGCGTCGTCGTCGAATGTCGTGAGAATGAGCGTGGGACGCGAAGTCCCGCGCTCGCGCAGCCGCCGAAGAACGCCGAGGCCGTCGAGCCGCGGCATGCGGAGATCGAGGAGCACGACATCCGGCTTCTCGCGCTCGATCACATCCACGGCCTCTTCACCATCCGCGGCTTCCGCCACCACGCTCACGTCGCTGTTGAGCCCGAGGAGGGAGCGAAGGCCCTGGCGCACGATCGTCTGATCTTCGACGAGGCAGACGCGAATCATGCGGGGAGCCTCACGAGCACATGGAAGCCGTGGCCGCGCATCGACGAGACCTCGATCGAGCCGCGCGCCTCCTCGACGCGCTCGCGCATGCCGCGCAGGCCGTTGCCGAAGCGCACGTCATCGGTCCCGCAGCCATCATCGCGCGACTCGATCGTGAGCCCGGCATCCGTGGGCGTCAGCGTGAGCCAGAGGTTCCTCGCACCCGAATGCCTTACGGAGTTCGTGACGATCTCCTGAATCGCGCGCAGCGCAACCTGCGCCAGCGCGGGGTCGCGTAGCCCGAGGTCGGGAGGCATCTCGAGATGGAGGGCCGGCTTGTGAATCACATTGCCGAGGGAGCGGATGGCCGACGCGAGGTCGACCGGCTCGTCTTCGCGCAGTCTGCTGACGACTTCGCGCACATCGCTCAGCAGCTCCTTCGTGATCGCCTGGCTCTTCTCGATCTGCGCCTTCGCCTCCCCCTCGGTCTGATGCCGCGCGACTTCGAGATTGATGCTGAGCGCCGCGAGGTGATGCCCGAGAAGATCGTGCAGATCGCGCGCGATGCGCAGCCGCTCCGCGCTGCGGCTGTTCATCTCCAGCAGTTCGGTCGCGAGGTGCAGCTCCGCGTTAGCCCGCGCCAGCTCCTGCCGCGCCTGCGCCTCGTTGTTCGCGATGCGCGACATCAGGAAACCGAAGAGCTGAAAGGAAAAGTAGGTCACGACGAGCGCCAGCTCCGGCTTCGGGAAGGTGATTCCCATCACGATGGTCTGCACCACGATCCAGGGAAGGGCGAACGAGATCGCATAGCGCCCGAGCTGACCGGCGACGATCACGAACAGGACCGGCTGGAGCCCTGACGGCTGGAACGCACAGCAGGAGAGTGCAGCGATCGTCTGTGCCGCGATGCTCGCCAGCGGCGCGCGTTCGTGGATCGCGTAACAGACGATGAACAGCAGATACGAGACGGCCCACGCGATGCCTTTCGGCGCCGTCAGCTGCTCGCGCTGCATTTCCCAGGCGATGCTCGGAATCGCCACCGAGATCCAGGTGAGCCAGGCGACGAGATTGATGGCGCGAATTTCCATGCCGTGTGTTTCGATGATTCTAGTGCTCTACGAAGCAACCGCGGACGCGACGTCCGCGCTCCACTTCAGAAGTAGAGGCGGGCTCCGGCGGTTACGGCCCGCTTGATCTGCACGTACGACAACTCACTGCCGCTGCCTCCGAGGAATTCCGTGTCGATGAGATACGCGCTCACATTCGAAAGAAGTTTCCGCGTCAGCGTAAGGCGCAGGATCGACGACGCATCGCGCAGATTCGTGATGGCGATCGTCTCGACGTCGTACTTCGCAAACGGCACGTCGAGACGCACGAACGCATAATTGCGGGCCATCTGCAGCGGCGCGAACCGCCGGTTGGCTTCCCGTAGATCGCGCTGCGCGAGCTGCCGCACCTCCTCCCACCCGCTCCTCGTCAATCCCTCCCCGCTCCGATACACCTCGGCCACCACATTCACGTTGTGCCGGAACGTGTACTGCACGCCGGCGAGCGCATGACGCCGGGAGACCTCCCCATGAATCTCGAGCGCATCGCCGATCACGCGCGCCAGACTCACTCCCTGGCGCATGCCGTCGCGATCGCGATAGAGGTGCAGCGAAACGTCAGTCCCGAGGATGAGGCGGTAGACGCGCGCGGCGAACCTCTGATGCTGCATCGCATAGAGCGACACGCTCGTGCCGGAGAAGAAGAGATCCGCCTTCAACGCGTCCGTCCCGCGATACGCGGAGCGCCGGTCGTTGGGATCCGCCGGATTCTTCGGCGGCGAAACGAACGCCGCCGGATTCCACGCGTATCCCGTCCCCCACTTCTCGATGATGCGTCCCGCGGTGATGTCCAGCCACGGCCGCGGGCTCAGTTGCAGAAAGGCCTCGCTCGCGCGCAGCCTGTCTGCGGCGCGATCCGACGAATCGGCGCGCAGCTTGAGGTGAATCTTCCACGCGCGATCGTTGCCCGTGGCATCGATGAAGGCCGCCGCATCGCCGGTGTTCGCCGTACGCGGAATCGATGCGATATTGCGCGGATTCAGCGGTGACGAACAATTCGCCGGCGTGAAGAGCGACTCCGCGCCGGCCGATCCGAACACGCGCAGAGTCGCAGCATCGAGGTGAGTTGCGACAACGCAGCCCAACAACAACCACGCGCCCCAGCGCCCCAGCGTCCCAGCGCCCCGAAAGCTCACCATTTGCCCAACGCATCCTTCGTAAACATCCGGTCGGGGTTCTCGTGCGGCGCGAGATGCGCGTACTGCATCACCGTCGTGTTGCCGGGCCGCAGCAGATCCTCGATCTCGATGCGCAGACCATGCTCGCTGTAATGCGCGCGCTTGATCAGCTTGCCGCTGACCACGTAGAAATCGGCGCGCGAAGGCTCGCTCGTCTTTCTGTCGACCCAGAGGCGCACGCGCGCATACGCGATCGACGGATCCTTCGCCGCGAGGTCGAGCACCCACGAGTCGCCTTCGGCCGTGACACCGGCCGCGTTGTAGTCGATCGCGAAGTTCGTCCGCGCGACATCGCCATTCGATGCCTGCCCCATCAGCCGCTGCAGCGGCGAGATGCGAATCGGCCGGCTCGCCGACGGCAGGTAGATCCACATCGCGTCGCGCAGCATCAGCAGGTATTTCCCCTTGTCCGATGCAGGCGCAACAAACTCGACGACACTGCGATCGCTCCCCTTGCCGTAGACGCGGAACTTCGACGACTCCGAGGCCGTGCCGCTGATCGAAGTCAGCGAGACATCGACGGAAAAACTCGGAAGCGGATTGCGAGCCGCATCAACTCTGGCCAGGATCGCCGCGCCATCCTCTGCAAACAGAGGAAGCGCAAGAAGGACAATACAAAGTAGCCGTTTCATGAAAGGTCTCCTCCCTGCCGCTTAGATGTGTCCCAGCGCATCGACGATCTTCATCCGCGAGGCCTTCATCGCCGGCACGATCGACGAGATCGTCGCGGTGACGAATGAGACGAGGAATGCGGTGATCAGCACCGGCGGCTGCAGCATGATCTCGAGGCGATAGCCGAGCGTGTATCCCGGCGGCGGCGGGAGCATCACGTGTCCGTGATTGATGATCGTCGCCAGGAGCCAACCGGCGCTGACACCGAGGAGGCCGCCGATGATGCCGATCCCGATGCCTTCACCGACAAACATCGCGCGCAGGCGTCCGCGCGTCGTCCCCATCGCCATCAGCGTTCCGATCTCGCGCGTCCGCTCGAGCACCGACATCAGAATCGTGTTCGCGACGCTGAAGACGACGATGGCGAAGACCACGATGCCGAGGAAGCCGAAGATGCCGTTATAGAGGGCGACGACCTGGTGGTAGAACGGCGCGAGCTCCGACCATTCCCTGATCTCGATGCCGTGCACGCGCGCCGCGATCGCGCTGTGCGCCGCGGCCGTCTCGTCCGTGTTCTGCAGAAAGACGAGCAGCTTCTCGATTTTCTTCGTCTGCAGGAGTTGCTGCGCGCCCGCGATCGGCATTTTCACCGCGCGCTCGTCGTACTCCTTGACCCCGGTCATGAAGATGCCGGCGACGCGCACGTCCATCGCGTTGAGCGAGCCGCTCGTCGTAGTGGTCATGATCGTGAGGTAGTCGCCCGGCTTCGCGTGCATCGACTTCGCGAGCCCGGCGCCGACGAGCACGGCATCGCTCTCGCCGTCGGGAAGATCGGTGCCGGCCGTGAGCCGCTGATTGTTCATCGCGCGGTCCTTCGGCGGCTCGACCGCGGTGGCGAGGAATGTCTCGGACTTCTCGCCATTGGAGACGAGTCCCATCAGCGTGATCTGCGCGGCGGTCATCTTCACGCGCGGATCGCGCTCGATCTCCTTCCGGATCGCCGTCGGATCCTCGATTCCGTATTCCAGCGGCTTGTGCGACTGCGCTTTCGAATAGCCGTCGCGGAAGATCTGCAGATGCCCGATGCGGCCGCGGATGGTGCTCTCGCGCAGGGCGTAGAACGTGCGCGCTTTGTAGCCGCCGAAGAGGATGAGTCCGACGGCGCCGAAGACGATGACGGTGAGTGTGATCGCCGAGCGGCGGCGGTTGCGGAGGATGTTGCGCAGTGCGAGTTTGATGATCATGGAAGACGCTCCTAAGCGGTGAGCAGCTCTGCCTGCTGCCTGCTGGCTGTTGCCGGCTGTCTGTCGTCCAGGCGGCCGTCGCGAATGCGGACGACGCGCTCGGCGCGCGCGATCAGCGACGGGTCGTGGGTCGAAAAGACGAACGTGCAGTTCGTCGCGGTGTTGATCTCCGCGAGCAGATCGAGAATGTGCGCGGCGGTTTCCGAATCGAGATTCGCCGTCGGCTCGTCGGCGAGGACGAGCTTCGGCTCGGTCACCATCGCGCGGGCGATCGCGACGCGCTGGCGCTGTCCGCCGGAAAGCTGATCAGGGCGCTGCTTCGCCTGATCCGCGAGCCCCACCTGCGCAAGCCAGCGGCGGACGCGCAGGTCGCGGTCGCGGCGCGGCATGTTCTGCAACAGCAGCGGGTACTCGACATTCTCATAGGCGGTGAGAACCGGAATGAGGTTGAAGGTCTGGAAGATGAAGCCGAGCGTGTCGCGGCGAAGCGATGCGAGGCGGTGCAGCGGAATCGCGGTCACGTCGGCGTCGTCGATGACGATGCGCCCCTGATCCGGCTTGTCGATGCAGCCGATGAGATTGAGCAGCGTGGTCTTGCCGCTGCCCGAGGGACCGGCCAGCGCGATGAGCTCGCCGCGCGCGATCGTCAGATCGATCGCGTGCAGCGCCTGCACCCGCAGCCGCCCCAGCGGGTAACTCTTGCTCACGCTCTTCAGCGTGATGACGTCGTTGGAAGGCATGTGTCGTCTCCTTGCACGCGTAATGTAAGGACGCGAGGGCGGCAGCACATGTGCGGAAAGGAGGGCGAAGGAACCATGACTTCTGGCAGGGGTGTTTCTACTCAGCGAGTCAAAAGCGAAATGCAGAATTCAGAATCACAGAATTCAGAATGAAGAATGGAAGCTCGAACAGTGCAGCGGGCGTGTCATTCCATTCTTCATTCTGAATTCTGTGATTCTGAATTCTGAATTTTGCTTTTCGTATCCCCTCTGAACGTTCGAAAACTGAGACCCGTTCGAGTTCCGGGGATAGACTCCCGGCATGAAAGCCTTTCGCGTCCGGCCTCACACGCGTGTCTCTCTCCACGATTTCGATCCGAACGACACGTCGGCGTTCGACGGTGGGAAGAGCGAGGCGGTCGAGGAGAGCAGGACGCTGATGAAGCAGCTCGGCGAACTGCAGGAGCTGCTCTACGCGGGTCATGAGCACAAGGTCCTCATCGTGCTGCAGGGCATGGACACGTCGGGAAAAGACGGCACGATCCGGCACGTCATGACCGAGTGCAGCCCGCAGGGCATGCGCGTGAAATCATTCAAGCGGCCGACGGAGCCGGAGCTCGCGCACGACTACCTCTGGCGCGCGCACGAGGCAGTGCCGGAAAACGGCGAGATCTGCATCTTCAATCGCAGCCACTACGAGGACGTGCTGGTCGTACGCGTGCACAGCGACCATGACGACAAGTTCTGGAAGAAGCGCTTCCGCCAGATCAACGATTTCGAGCAGATGCTCGCGGAGAACGGCACGCTGATCCTGAAGTTCTTCCTCCACATCGATCCCGCCGAACAGAAGGAACGGCTGCAGGAACGGATCGACGACCCGACGAAGCACTGGAAGTTCCAGCACGGCGACCTCGAAGAGCGGAAGCTCTGGAAGAACTACATGCACGCCTACGAGGACGCGATCAACGCGACGTCAACGGAGTGGGCGCCCTGGATCATCGTCCCAGCAAACAAGAAATGGTTCCGCAACTGGGTCACCGGCCGGTGCATCGTGAAGGCGATGGAAAAGCTGGAGATGGAGTGGCCTGTGATCGACCTGAGTGGGGAGAGGATCGAGTGACCTGCTGCAATGACTTGTTAGCCTCAGCTGCCAGCCGCCTGCCCTGCGCCTAGACGCCCCGCCCACGGCGAACGTACTGACCTCGATGCCCCTCTCGCGCGTTCGCGCACTCGCCGGTTATGCAGCGCTCCCGTGGGGCATCGACATGCTCCTCACCGACGCGTGCAATCTGCGCTGCTCCTATTGCCCGATCACGACGGACATGGTGACGAAGCGTCCGAGTGCGCTGATGAATACCGAGCGCGCGATTCGCTTCATCGACTCGATTGCCTCGTTCAAACCGATGATCCGCTTCTTCGGAGGTGAGCCGTTTCTCCATCCCGAGTGGCCGCGCATCTTCGCCGCGGCCGTCGCCCGCGGTCTGCCGATCACCGTCGTCACGAACGGCACGCGCCTCGTGGGCAAAGCGGAGGAACTGGTGCGCAGCGGACTGCTGGCAGCCGGCATCTCCATCGATCCGCCTTCGGTGAACGACGCCTATCGGGGAGAAGGCGTGTTCGAGACATGCGAGCGCGTCGTGCGCGAGATCCGCGAAGCGCGCCAACGCCTCGGATCGCCGACGCCGCTCATCGAGATCTACACGACGGTCTATGAAGGAACCTACTCGCTGCTGACGGAGTGGGCCGCGCGCCTCGCGGAGTGGAACATCGACACGCTGCGGCTGCAGCATCAGATCTGGCTGCGGACGGCGCAGCGGCCGGTGTCGGAGGAGCTGATCGCGAACGCGATCGGAGAGTCGAAGTTCTTCCGGGCGGATGTCGACACCTATTGCAGCGACATCATGCCGCCGATCGACATCCAATTGCTCGAATCGCAGTTGCGCGCACTGCAGACGTTGCGCGTTCCATACAAGATCGAAATGCATCCGCCGCTGCCGATCGAGGAAATGCTCGCCTTCTATCGCGACCCCGATTTCAAGCGGCAGAGCGGCCGCGCGTGTACGTTGATCTCCAACTACGCGTTCGTCGATCCGCGCGGCCGGCTCTATCCATGCCTCACGCTCGACATGGGCAATGTGTTCGAGAAACCGTTCGAGAGTGTCTGGAACGGAAAGAAGTTCCGCGCCTTCCGGAGGCTGCTGCGGCGCGAACAGCGATTGCCATTGTGCGAGAGATGTCCGGCGTGAGCCGTGCGCTGTACGACGCAACCTCTTCCAACTTCGTATCATTCCCGTGGTGCTGCTCCTCTTCCTCGCGTTCCGCATCCGGCCGATGCAGCCCGCTGCCCTGCCGCAGCCGTCGTCGGTGCTCTGGATCGCGGCGCATCCCGACGACGAATCGCTCGTGGCTCCCCTGCTCGAGCTCTGGTGCAACGAACGGTTAGCGCGCTGCACGTTCCTGATCGCGACGCGCGGCGAGGCGGGGCCGTGCCTCTTGCCGGAGGGATGCCGGCCGGATCTCGCGACGGTGCGCAGCGGTGAGGCACGCGCGGCGGCTGCCTACTTTCATGCCGCTCTGTTGCAGTGGACGCTGCAGGACGGCGGAGATTGGCCGCCGATCACGAACGAGCTCGTGGCGGCCATCGAGAGCGTGCATCCGGATCTCATCCTCACCTTCGATCCCCGCCACGGAACCACCTGCCATCCGGATCACCGCGCCATCTGCGCCTCGACGCTCGAGGCCATCCCGCTGCTCACCTACAAGCCGCAGGTGTGGCTGCTCGAGACCCGCTTCGAGCCATTCATCTTCAGCAGTGCAACGGGGCTGACCGTGCGGTTCGACGCCCAGTCGCGCTGGTATGCAGTGCTGGACGACATGCGCCTCCACCCGAGCCAGTTCGACCAGACCTGGACCGCCGGCGTCGAGGGCGTTCCGCCAATCCAGCGGGCGGTGTACATCTCGCCGGCAGAGATGGTGATGCAGCGAACTGTTAGAGACTGCGGGCCTTAATTACCCCAGCGCCGCCGTCACCAGCGCCTGCGCCTCTTCCTGAATCCGCCCGAGGTGCTCCTCGCTGACGAAGCTCTCCGCGTAGATCTTGTAGATGTTCTCCGTCCCCGACGGCCGCGCGGCGAACCAGCCGTTCTTCGTCGTCACCTTCAATCCGCCGATCGGATTTCCGTCTCCCGGCGCGTTGGTCAGGATGTTGACGATCGGATCGCCGGCCAGCGTCTTCGCCGTCACCTGCGACGGCGACAGCTTGCCGAGCAGCGCCTTCTCCTCGGGAGTCGCCGCCGCATCCGTCCGCGCATAGAACGGCGCGCCATGCTGCTCCGTCAGCTCGCGGTACAGCTCACCCGGATCGCGCCCGCTGCGTGCGGTGATCTCCGCGGCGAGCAGCCCGAGAATGATGCCGTCCTTGTCGGTGGTCCACACGCTCCCATCGCGCCGCAGGAACGACGCGCCGGCGCTCTCCTCCCCGCCGAATCCCAGCGAGCCGTCGAGCAGGCCGTTGACGAACCACTTGAAGCCGACCGGCACTTCATACAGACGCCGCCCCAGGCTCGCGGCCACGCGATCGATCATGCTGCTACTGACCACCGTCTTCCCCACCGCCGCCTCGCCGCTCCAACCGGTCCGATTGCGGAACAGATAGTCGATGGCCACCGCCAGATAGTGATTCGGATTCATGAGGCCCACGCTCGGCGTCACGATGCCGTGGCGATCATTGTCCGTGTCGTTTCCGAACGCGATGTCGAAACGCTCGCGCAGCGCGATGAGCCCCGCCATCGCATGCGGCGAGGAGCAGTCCATCCGGATCTTCCCGTCCCAGTCGAGCGTCATGAAGCGGAACGTCGGATCGATCACCTCGTTCACGATCTCGATGTTGAGATCGAAGCGCTCGCGAATCACGCTCCAGTAGGCGGTGCCCGCGCCGCCCAGCGGATCGACGCCGATGTGCAGCCCCGACGCGCGCACGATCTCGAGATCGACCACCGCACCGAGATCGTTCACATACGCGCTCACGTAATCGTGCCGATGCGTCGTCTCGGCCGCCATCGCCTTCCCGAACGCGATCCGCCTGATCTTCGACGGATCATTCATCAGCTCATTCGCCGCGTTCTCGATCGCCTTCGTCGCCGCGGTATCGGATGGGCCGCCGCTCGGCGGGTTGTACTTGAACCCTCCGTCCTCCGGCGGATTGTGCGAAGGCGTGACGACGATGCCGTCCGCCGGATGCCCGCTCCTGCCGCGGTTGTACGTGAGGATCGCGTGTGAGATCACCGGCGTCGGCGTGTAGCCCCGGCTCGTATCGATCATCACGTTCACGCCGTTCGCCGCGAGCACTTCCATCGCCGAAGCGAACGCCGGCTCGGAGAGCGCATGCGTGTCGATGCCGAGGAAGAGAGGACCGTCGATGCCCTGCTCGCGGCGGTAATTGCAGATCGCCTGCGTCGTCGCCAGGATGTGCAATTCATTGAACGCAGTCTTGAGAGATGAGCCGCGATGGCCCGACGTGCCGAAGGCGACGCGCTGATCGCGAATCGATGGATCAGGCCGCTCCGCGTAATACGCGGTGATGAGTCGCGGCACGTTGATCAGCATCTCTTCGGAAGGGCGGCTGCCGGGTTTCGTCATGAGCCGAAGTTTATCGCCGTCAGCCCCGGCCGAGTCCGCCTGCCCTAGCGGACGGAACCTCTTTTGCACAACAGTCCAACCATGAAATGGACTGGCATCTATCTCGTGGGCTACATCATCATGCTGGCGGGGATCATCGCCGCGCTCTGGAAGGGCGGCGTGATCGATCGGATCGGAACGACGTGGACGATCATCGGAATCGTGATCGCGATCGGAATCGGCATCATGATCGCCGTCGCCAACAGCGGCAAGAAAGAGACGATCAACATCGATCGCTGAGGCTACAGCCCTCCGACCTTCCGCGCGAGCTGCAGGCTCGGATCCTGTGAGATGTTGTCCGTCGTCGAGCCATAGACGATCACGCTGCCGGAGTTCACGGTGAACGTGATCGTGTCGTTCTCGAGCAGAGTGATGCCGGTGAGCACGTTCGCATTCACCTGTTCGAAGTAATTGGGAACGGTGTAACTCTTCGAGACCGTCGTGCGCTGGACGCCATCCTTGTCGCGCACGGTGATCAGCATCGATGCTCCTCCGAAACCGAGAACGCGAATTCCGATATTGAAGCGCGCCAGAGCCGGCACAGGAGGGGCGATGACGACGGCGCTCTCCCCCACTCCGATCGCCGCTCCGCTCCTCACCGGCTCCTCGGTCATTCCACTCGTGCCCTTATTGCCGGCATCATTGAAGATCCGGACGACGGTGACGGGATAGCCGCCTGTGAACGCGGCATCGACGCTCCCGAGTCCCGACAACCCGATCTCCGGCAGAAAATCAGAAAAGACCCGCACAGTGCCGGGAGCGATATTGAAGCCGGTCGCCGTACATGCGCCGGTTCCTGCGGGGCAATAGTTGAGGTTCGCGGCAATGGAGGCCGGCCATGGGTTGTAGAACTGGATCGCCGTTCGGAAGAACGAGCCGAGCGCGCCGGCGATCGAGCCGACGACGGGAATGACGCGCGTCTCGCTGCCGGCGAATGGCGACGAAGGAAGCGCGCGCGCGATCTGCAGGCTGGGGTCCTGCGTCGTATTATCGGTCGTCGCGCCATAGACGATCGCGCTGCCGGAGTCGACGCGAATCGTGATCACGTCGGAGCCGGCGAGCGTGAGACCGAGAAAATCCGCCGACGTGCGCTGCTCGAAATAGCTCGGTGCATAGCTCTTCGTGAGCGAGGTGCGCGGTGATCCGTTCTTATCGGCGACCGTAATCGTCATCGAAGCGCCGTTCTCCAGCGATCGCACGCCGATATTGAACCGCGCCTTCGATGCATCAGGCGGCGCAATGAGCACACCGCGTGCGCCGCTCTGCAATGCGTCGCTCCGCTTGAAGAGATCCTCGGTCATCCCCGCGGTGCCCGCGCTTCCCGCGTCATTGAAGATGCGCGCAACGGTCAGCGGTGCGCCGCCGTAATCGGCAAACAGATCCGCGCTGCCAAGACCGCCGGCGCCGATCACCGGCAGAAAATCGGCGTAATAGATCGTCTGTCCCGGCGCCAGCACATAGCTGGCACTCGGATCCGCATTACTTCCCGGCGTACTGCCATTGTGATAGACGATCTTTCCTGCCTGCGTTCCGGACGTCGGATTGTGTAATTGAAACGCGGTCTTGAAGAAGGAGCCGAAGCTGCCCGGCGTCGAACCGACCGCCGGCAGTACGCGCAGGTCCGCCGCGGGCGCATAGACCGTGACGGTGATCGACGCGGAGGAGCTGTTGCCGTTCCTGTCGCGCGCGGTCACAGTAATGCGATGCGTGCCTGTGGAGAGATTGGACGCGACGAGCGAGCGCCCCGTCCCGAGTGCGCCCTGCAGACTCGACGAGTACGACAATGCAGTGCCGGGCAACTCACCGTCTTCCGTGTCGTACGCAAATCCTTCGAACGTCACAGGCGAGCCGGCCGGCGACGCGTAGCCGTCGATCGGTGCGATGAACGTCACGAGCGGCGCCTTCGCCGCGACCGTAAACGGCGCATCGGAAGTGTCGCTCGAGGATAGAACGCCGTCGCTGGCCGTCACCATGATGCGGGCGTTTGCGCTCCCCGCGCCCAGCGTCGTGTTCCAGTCCCACGATGTCGCGGTGAGATCCGCCGCCAGAGTGGTCCATTGATTGCCATCCGGTGAATAGAGAACGGCATAAGTCAGCGCGTCGCCGTCGGGATCCGAACCGCTCCAGCGAATCGTCGTCGTGGCGCCGATCGACTCGCCGCCATTGGGAAAGATCACCTTCACCACCGGCGCATTGGCGGAAATCGTTCGCGATGCGAGCACGCGCGAGCCGTGCTTCATCACGACCTTCTTTCCCGCCGCCGGGAACACCACAGGCACATTGAAGGGCACGCGTGCCGCGGCCGCGCTGCCATGCGGCACTTTGAACGCGATGGGGAACGTCCGCGAGGCCACCGCGTTGCCGCTCGCATCCTGGATCTCGACGCTGTACTCCCCCGTGTCGAGCGCGCTCAGCGCGTCGTGGCCGTCATACGTGTCGAACGGATCGAGCACGACGGAGTCGTCCTGCCTGATTCTGCCGCGCACGACCAGCCATCGCTGCGATGGCGCCGCATCCGTTCCCGACTTCCCTGCGCCGGTGGACATGAAGAGCGGATAGAGATAGTCCCAGGTCCGCTTGTCGATCCAGCGCTGCGGGAGCGGCGTGTTGCCCATGACGTCGCGCTTGGTGAAAGGCGACGCCGTGGAAAGGACGACGGCGACGTCGCCCGAGAGCGTGTCGACGTTTCCGGTTTCGACAGGACAGCCATTGATCGAATCGCAGACCGGATTCAGACGCGAGCGGTCTTCTCCGCCCGGCGGCTGATTCGTGTACGTGTCGCCGAGGAGATAGTGATGTCCGAGCTCGTGAGCGAGCGAGGCGTGCGAATTGGCTCCTTCCCAGAGGAGCACGGAGGAGAGACCCCAGCAGGAAAAATACGTCAGGCCGAGCGTGGTGTTCTCGCCGCACGCGCTCGCGCCGGGCGTGGTCATCGCCGCGTTCGTCGTGATCATCACCGCGTAAGTGGTCGCCGGCTCATTGTGGATCTGCTCGAACATCGCCACGTGGTGAAGGCGGCGCAGAGTTGCGATCAGCGGATCGTCGCTGGAGTCATCGCCCGCGGCGACGCCGAAGGCATCCTGATACATGCTCAGCCCGATCGTGATGAGGTCCTTGCTGACGGGAAATGCGCCGCGGGCGAAGTCGACGAGATCGAGCGGATCGATCGGCCGCAGCCGGCGGGCCGCGGGAGCCTGATCGACCATCGCCGCGATGTGAATCGCGCGGTCGATGCGGCTTCTCTTGAACGTCTGCGATTTCAGATCGCGCACCAGCCTCCTTGCGCGGTCCTCGGCTCCGGTGGGCAGCGTGGCTGGCGCGCGGGGGTCGATCTCGAAGGTGAAGTCGTACGTTCCTTCGCCGAGGGTCGCGTCGCCGGTGAAACGGAAATTCAGCGCATCGCCGCCGGCGTGCTGCGTCGCGGCATCGAATGCGGTGCCGGCGGTCCGGACGCGCATCGAAACCGGCTGAGGAGAGAAGGGCGAGCCGCTGATTGGACTGCCATCCTTCCTTACGTGCAGCCGCCCGCGAACCGCGGTCTTGCCGTTCTCGCATCCGCTGCCGCTGCACGGCAGCTTCACGCGGATCCATGTGTCGTGATCGGCCACGCAGGGCCGGCCGGCGCTGCACGTCATCGGCACGCCCTGATTGACTTCGAGCGCGGGCCCGAGGCTGCTGATGAAGAAGGCGCCGGGCCCGGCCTGCTTCGTACCGGCCGGACTCGTCACCGTCAGATCGCGCGGCCCCTCGGGCAATCCGCGAAAGCCGGTCACACGCGCCGTGATCTGCGTGTCGCTCACGACTACGACGTTCGTCACCGAGAGATCCACGATGGCGACCTGGGAATTGGGCTGGAAGCCCGTTCCTGTGATCGTGACCGCCAGCGGATCGTCCGTAATCCCGTCGATGCTGGATGCAACGGAGGGAGTGATGTTGATCTGCGACTTCGGGATCACGTAGGTCGACGTGATCGTGAAGGTGAAGAAGCTGACGCTGTCGATGCTGATCGTGCTGGAGCTCGTGCTGCCGGCGGAGACGGTGACGAGCGATGTGATGGTGGCCGCCCACGAGGTGCCGCGATCGGTGATCGCGAGCTTCGCGAACGAGCAGTCGATCGTTGGAGAAAACGTCGTCGTGGCGGTGACGTGCAACGTCTGTTCTTTCGAGCAGTCAGGGGCGGTGTCGCCCTGCTGGACGGAGGTCGAGCTCGTGGTGACGGTGATGTCGTTCGGCCCCGGCTTCGTGACGGCGAGCGAGGGGGCGATGTGAACTGCCAGCGGAGATGATGGCGTGAGGTAACGCTGCGGGCCATCGATGGAGGCGTTGTCGATCGTGGCGGGGAACGTGAGATTGATCGTCCCGTTGTAGCGCGTGTCGAAGTAGGTGTAATCGACGGGGATGGCGACGGCCGCGGAAGTGAAGGTGGTGTCGCTTTCGGGGTAATGAAAGACGTGCTTCTCGAACGTACCGCGAAAACCCTGCGCGAAGACGAGCGGCGCGAACAGAATGACTGCAGCAATGCCGAAGGCACTTCGCGTCATGGCTACCTCCCGGAACGTTCAGCTTACACCCGGCGGTCAGGACATCTTCTTCCGCATGCGAATGAGCGGATAGGGTGTGCCGTCCTCGAGCGTCGCGGGGACGCGCTCGATGTCGTGATAGCCGCAGGCGAGGTACATGGCGTGGCCGCTGAGCATGGCCATCAGTTCGAGCTCGCGAAAGCCGGCGGAGCGCGCTTCTTCTTCGCAAGCTTCGAGAATCATCCGGCCGATGCCGCGGCGCGCGAACTCCGGCAGGACGAACATGGCGCGGATGCGCGCGGGATCGGTTGCCGGCTCGAGCATCTCGGCATCGCCGGAGCCGGCGCCGCTTCCGGCATAAAGGCGCTTGCGGTGACTCCAGCCGCCACAGGCGACGATCTGCTCCCCGATCTCGACGACGAAGTAGGTGCAGTCGTTGATGAGCTCGCGGTCGAGATGCGCGACGAAGCGAAGGGAGCTGTCGACCTGCCGCCCGTCATAGGCACGGCTGCTGATGCCGATGATGGAGTCGCGCATGACGCGCTCGATCTCCGGGATGTCGCCGGCAGTCGCATGACGAAGGAGCACGGAAGAGATGGTAGCGCGGCTGCCGTCTTCCGTGATGCGCCAGCGAATGACGCATAAGAGCGGCGTGCAAGACGGCCAGCAAGCGCGATTGACGGTGTGCTAGTGGCTTGTGCCGCCTCTTGTTTTGCGATGTTACGATGTTCCGCGTCGACGTCAGATGGCCCACACAGATCGAGACGGCCGTACTCAACACCCCGAGAAACTAAGCCACACGAACAACGATTTTATGAATCAGAAGAATAGCGGTCCCGAAGAAGACGGCGACATCCCGGAACTGAACCTCAGCGGTGGCGTGAGGGGGAAGTACTATCAGCATTACCAGAAAGTGACGAACGTTGTTCTGCTGGAGCCGGATCTGGCACAAGTCTTCCGCGATTCCTCCGTTGTCAATCAAGCTCTGCGCGAGTACCTTTCCGAACACGGCGGGCCACCAAAAAGCGCACGCCGGGCGGGCTAACTCGGCGCTGCAGCGGGCGCCGGCCCGATTCGCTGCCGTGCTTACGATCTTTCGTCGTTTTGGACGTGGCAACAGATCAGCGAGATGCCGAACTGCGAATGCTCTCGAGGGAGCATGTAAAGTTGAGCATCCCTGAGTTCTCGCGGCCAGAAGTCCGCGAGGTCATCACAGGAGCATCGTGGGCAATGCTCCGGCTCGTGGGCGCCAGCTGACCATCGCGCTGAACCGACGTGGACCCGCGCCTCGCGTGCCGCAAGAGCCACAATCTGACTTTGAAGCATTATGGATGGCCGAGTTTCTGCTGCAACGTGTCGAGGAGCATGGTGACCTACCCCCGGACAACCAAGCCATCAAACTCGCACGTTTCGTCATTCGTTCGACGTAGGTCATAAACCGTCTAACCAGGCAGTTGCATCGGACCCGAACCGCTGCTCTACTGTGCTCCACCGCTGCTACTTCAGCGCACGCGGTCCGCGCCAGTGAAGGCGCAACTTTAACCGCCGGAACAACGACACGTCGATGGCAGAGGAAGATTGGAACCGGGGTCATTGGAAGGAAGGTGGCGATCGTCCGTTCGTCTTCCTCGTGATTTACGGAATCGTCGCTTTTCCTGAAACTGTCCGTGGGCGGGAGTACCGCACTCGCGGAATGCCGGACAGCATTGAAGCTCGATCCTTCGAGCGATCGAAACACGCAAAGTTCTCCGGGAGTCATACGAGGAAGGGTATGCCTGGGACGTGCTGCGTAACGAAGATCCCGAACTGGCGAAACTAATAGCGAAGTCACCAGGTGCGATCGCCTTAGCGGGAGAAGTCGCAGACGACACGTCCCTCATGTACCTTCGAGATCTCATCGGCATTTCTGCGGCGCTCCTGGATTCGGGCGCAGTCGCGCTTTACGATCCATTCACGTTTCGGTGGTGGCGTCCCGAAGCATGGAAGGCCATATTCCACGCCCCCGACAAGCCACAGCCCCAGGAGCATGTGCTGATCCTCTACTCCGCGGAGCGCGATGGGTTATGGCTTCATACCCGCGGCTTGCTTACCTTCGGCCGACCTGACCTAAGCGTCCGGCGCGTTCTGCAAGCCGATTTCGACATGGTCGCCGGCATGTTGAACGAGTTGATCGATCTCCAAGCCTTTGGGGGACTCCTTGCCGACGGGCAGACAGTTCGTCACCCATCGCTTGGTCCGTTCAAAGTTCGGTATACGGGAGATCGCGACGACCCCGAGTTCAACAATGTTCACATCGAACTCCAGAGGCAGAATTGAACGGTGGCACACCCGTAGACACTCGGATGTACGATGCGAACGTGACTCGCGAGCTTGAAGAGATCGCGAACGAAGCCCTTGAGCTCGAACATGAGTCACGTGCTGGATAGCTTCTACGAACCCTCGATCGAGGACATCGGTCAGGGCTGGCTAGCGGAGGCCGAGCGACGCTATCAGGACTTAAGGGCCGACCGGGCGCGTTCGATCCCTTCGGAAGAAGTATTCGCGAGACGCGAGGCCCGAAACCGAGCGTGAAGTCCGGTTTCACCAATTGGCCGACTTACGATCTTCTCGGCGCGGGCTAACTCGCGGTTGCAGCAAAGGCCTTGTTGCCGGGCGAACCATCCGAATGGCCCGGTCAGCGGCAGACTGACACTCGGCAGGCCGCATGGCCGAGAATCGCGGGACCGCTCTGGAGCTCGCTCGCCGTCGGGCGCCATCCGCTTGCGAGCCGCCGGTCGAGCAGTTCGTCAGCACCGGGCCGATGGTCCCACACGGAGACCGACAGGATTGCGCCCAGTCACGTTGCGTCGAAGACCAGGAAGAGCGTCTCGCCCGCTCCAAAAATCACGTCGTGCGTGTACTCATCCTGCGGAATCGTCTCGAGCGGCGTGACTGGCGGCTGGCGCGAACGCGCCCAGCGAAAGGCCTGCTCGAGAGTCTGCAGATGCCCGGCTTCTGCCTCGAGATCGTTCACAAGTTGCAATCTACGTCCGCAACTCTCGACCAAACGTGATTCAGCGCACGGACCCGCGCAGCCGCAAGCCCGTGCGCCCTCCGCAAACATCAATCCATCGTCAGCGACGTGACCTGGATCGTTCCGTTCTTCATCTCCCCCACGACCGTCGCCCGCAGGTGGTCGCTCTTCGAGCTATTCTTGATCGCCTCCGACGCGAGCTCGTCGCCTTTCTTGTCGAACTTCACGAACTTGCCGTTGACGATCGCACCGTAGCCGGCCTTTGCGCATTGCAGCGCGCACGCCTTCGGATGCTCGTCCGGTTTCGCCACGACATCCTTCTTCGCCGCGCAGCCGGCATCCATCAGCGAAACATTCTTCCAGGTCTCCGCCGCCAGCGGCAGCGCGAGCAACGAAGCGAGAACTGCAAACCCGATCTTCTTCATCATTCCTCCTTATGCACGACCTCTGTGAGCCGTGCGAGCGTGAATGCGGCCAGTGACATCTCGACATCGCGCACCGCGATGTCGAAAAACATCTTCGTCGTCACGAGATTGACCGCGATCGCGATCAGCCACGCCATGACGACGTAGCCGCCGATGCGCGACCAGCCGGCGAGAATCGCGAGGCCCACGATCATCTCGATGACGCCCGCGATGTGCATGAACGCCGAGGCGCTCAGCGGCACGACGCGGGTGACGAGCGGGCTGAGATACATCGTCCAGTCCGTGAGCACGTTGAAAAACTTGTCGAGCCCTGCAAGAAATGCGGCCGCGCCAAGGCCGATCCGCAGGACCCAGTACACCTGTGTGATTCGTCGATCCATCGTTCCTCCACCTCCATAGAGAGATGGCGGGCGATTTGGTGACAAGCTACCGGCAGGTGACGAGATACGCGGCCATGTCGCGCGCATCGCGCTCGCCGATGTTCAGATCCGGCATCGCCGTTCCCGGCTCGAGGCGCTGCGGATGCTGAATCCACTCGATCATCCAGATCTGAATGTTCGGATAGCGCCCGGCGATGTAGGCGCGCTTCGCGATGTGCGCGAGCGGAGGGCCGACGCGCCCGCGATCGTGGCAGGCGAGACAACCGTGAGACGCGATGAGCGCCTCGCCGCGGGCCGCATCTCCGTAGGCGACGGGACGGCTGTTGCCCATCGCGGTGAGAATGCCCGCCGCGATCAGCGCCGCGCAGCAAAGCGCCGTGACGATGAGGGCCGCGCGGATCATCGGAGCGACTCCAGATCGCGAACCATCGCGAAGAGCGCGCGCGGCTCGAGCCGGTTCGGCTGCATCGCGCTGTCCGGCTTCAGTGCGCGCGAGCTCGCGATCCATCCCGCGAGCCAGCCGCCGCGCACCGGCAGATCGGTGCAGGAGATCGTCCGCCGCGCGGCGACATGCGTGAGATCCGGCGCGAGCTGCGAGGGATGCTCGGCGACGCCGCGAATGACATGGCACCACGCGCATCCCGCATTCGTGAAGAGAAACGCATCCGCGCGCGCCGGCGAAGCCTCATTGCGAAACCACCGGTCGAAGTCCCGCTCCGGAATCACGCGCAGCCGTCCGCCCACCACGCACGCCTCGTCGAACAGCATCAGGCGGCCGTTGATCGTCACCTTCTCGCCGGCCGGCACATGCATCTCATTCGCCGTCACGAACGCCGTGCGGCCATCGCGATAGATCAACTGCCACCACGCTCCGCGCCGGATCGCATCGATCGTCACCTCGGACCGCCGCGCGCGGAGCCAGTGCGCGATGCCGCGCGCGTCGCTCACGATCGAGATCATCGCCAGCGTGATGACCGCCGCGGCAAGCCGCGTGGGAAAACGCCGGCGGAGGAACATCCAGCCGGACAGAGCAGCAATCCACGCGAGAAAGACGACGGCGAGCGCGATGAAAACCGCATCGCTCCTCATGAGTCTTTCAAGAGTCCTGCCCCATGCCGGAATGCGCAGGGCTCTGTCACCTTTTCCTCCTGTGCGACTCTATGGAGAGAACGATGACGATTCAGCCGCAGACCGCGACACCAGAGACCGCATCGGACAACGCGATCATCGAGCGCGTGCTCGCCGGCGAGACGGCGCTCTTCGAATTGCTGATCCGGCGCTACAACCAGCGGATGTACCGCGCCGTGCGCTCGATCGTCCGCAACGATGCGGAAACCGAGGACGTCATGCAGCAGGCTTATGTGAATGCCTTCACGCACCTGCGGCAGTTCGCCGGCACCGCGGCTTTCCCGACGTGGCTGACGCGCATCGCCGTCAACGAAGCGCTGGCGCGCGTGCGCCCTTCCTCTCTGCACCTCATCGACGATCCCGACGGAACCACCATGGACCAGATCGAGTCGGCTGCTCCCGATCCCGAACGGCAGGCGGTGGCCAGCGAATTGAAGTCGCTGGTCGAAACGGAAATCGCCGCGCTACCGGAACGCTACCGCTCCGTGCTCATGCTTCGCGAAGTCGAAGGCCTCAGCACGTCGGAAACCGCGGAATGCCTCAGCGTCGCGGAAGACGTCGTGAAGACGCGCCTGCATCGCGCGCGCACGATGCTGCGCGATAACCTTTATCGACACGCGGGGCTGACATTCGAAGGCCTCTTCACCTTCGGCCACGCGCGTTGCGATCGGATGGTGGAGTCGGTGATGGGGCGGCTCCGAGACGTGTCGTCATGCTGATGGGCCTTCCCTCGGCATGTTGCATGTAGGACAGGCGCCCTCGCCTGTGGCCCCCCGACAGGCGAGGGCGCCGGTCCTACATCTGGGACGAGACGCCCGCTCTCCGACCTGTGACATAGTCCTCTTCCATGAACGACGCCTTCACTTCCCTCGGTATCGATCCGGCGTTCGCTGCGACGCTCGCGGAGCTCGGTTACGAAGCGCCGACGCCGATTCAGGAGCGGACGATCCCTCCCCTCCTCGAAGGGCGCGACCTCATCGGCCAGGCGCAGACCGGCACCGGCAAGACCGCCGCGTTCTCGCTGCCGCTGCTGCAGCGGCTCGATCCGCGCAATCGCAAGACGCAGGCGCTCGTCCTCGCGCCGACGCGCGAGCTCGCGATGCAGGTGTCGGAGGCGATGCACTCCTACGCGAAGCACATCAGGGAGCTGACCGTGCTTCCCGTTTACGGCGGCGCACCGATCTTCGGGCAGATGAAGCATCTGCAGCGCGGGGCGCAGGTCGTCGTCGGGACGCCGGGGCGGCTCATCGATCATCTCGATCGCGGCACGCTCGATCTCAGCGACGTGAAGATGGTCGTGCTCGATGAAGCGGACGAGATGCTGAAGATGGGCTTCATCGAAGAAGTGGAGCGGATGCTCTCGCTCGTCCCCACTCCGCGGCAGGTCGCGCTCTTCTCGGCGACGATGCCCGATCCGATCGCGCGCATCGCGCACAAGCATCTCGTCAACGCAGTCCGGGTCGAGATCGAGCATCGTGCGGTGAGTGCGCCTGCGATCGAGCAGCGCTTCCTGACGCTCGCCGAGGGACAGAAGCTCGAGATCCTGACGCAGATGCTGGAGCTGGAAGAAGCGGATGCGGTGCTGATCTTCCGGCGGACGAAGAACGGCGCGGCGGAGCTGGCGGAGAAGCTGACGGGGCGCGGATTCGCAGCCGAGGCGATGCACGGCGACATGAATCAGGCGATGCGCGAGAGCGTGATCCGGCGGCTGCGCGCGGGGCAGATCGAGATCGTCGTCGCGACGGACGTTGCGGCGCGCGGGCTCGATGTCGAGCAGATCACGCACGTCGTCAACTTCGATGTGCCGAACGATGTCGAAGCGTACGTGCATCGCATCGGGCGGACAGGACGCGCGGGACGCAGCGGCGTCGCGACGCTCTTCATCACGCCGCGCGAGCGGCGGATGATGCGCGAGATCGAGCGCTACACCGGCACGCAGATCAAGCCGATGAAGATGCCCTCGAATGCAGACGTGGCCGCGCGGCGCATCGCTGTGTTCAAGGAGTCGCTGCGCAAAGAACTGCAGGCCGGCGATCTCGATCTCTATGTCGAAGTCGTGACGCAGCTCGCGGATGAAGGTCCGTTCGACATGGCCGACATCGCGGCCGCCGCGTCGAGGATCGCGAATGCGACGCGGGCGCTGGCCACACCGGCGGCGCCGGCCGCCGAACCCGCTCCGCCACCTCAGGCTGCGTTCGAGAAGAAGGTGCGCCTTTCGATGGCGGTGGGACAGCGCGACGGGATCCGTCCCGCAGATGTGGTCGGCTCGATCGCGAACGAAGTCGGAATCCCGGGACGCGAGATCGGCCCGATCGACATTCGGGAATCAGTCACCTACGTGATGATTCCCGAGCGTCATGTGGAGGACACGATCGCGAAGCTGGCAGGTACGAAGTTCCGCGGCCGCGCAGTGAACGTGCGAATCGCCACCGACACGCCGACCGGAGAGCGGACGCCTCGTCCGCTCAACAAGAAGCCCTTCCAACGCGAGGACCGCACAGAACGTCCCGCCGGGAAGTTCGGAGCAAAGAAACCCTACGGTCCCAGGAAAGATTACGGGCCGAAGAAGGAGTTCGGAGCAAAGAAGGAATTCGGACCGAAGAAAGATTTCGGACCGAAGAAGGAGTTCGGCGCAAAGAAGGAATTCGGAGCGAAGAAGGAATTCGGAGCGAAGAAGGATTTCGGAGCGAAACGCGAATTCGGAGCGAAGAAACCGTTTGGCGGAGCCAGGAAACCGTTCGGGCCTAAGAAGCGCTCCTGACAGCGACCTCTACCGGCTGTAGAAAGCATTGTCCTCCCCACGCCGCCGAGGTAACCTCGGGGAGCAGACGATGACGGAGATGAACGAAGACCTGCGCAGCGCATTCGAATCGCTGCACCAGCGGTTCGATGCTCAGGCCGTGCGGATGGATGCACTGGCCGAGCGGTTGGATACCCGGATTGATGCAGTGGCCGAGCGGTTGGATACCCGGATTGATGCAGTGGCCGAGCGGTTGGATACCCGGATTGATGCACTGGCCGAGCGGTTGGATACCGGGATTGATGCACTGGCCGAGCGGTTGGATACCGGGATTGATGCACTGGCCGAACGGATGGATGCAGAGGCCGAGCGCGTCGATCGAGTGGCAGAAGAGGCCCGCCAGCATGCCGAGCGACTTGCCGAGGAGACGCGGCGAGAAACACGAGCTTTATTCGAGGCGGCGAACCACCGCATCGACAACCTTACCGACGCTGTCATCCTGCTCGATCAGAAGGTCGACCGTCGATTCGCCGATCTGCACGAGAAGATCGAAGTCGTGTCCGACGAAACGAAGGCGATGATCAAATTCTCCCACGAGAACCTCGATCGACGTGTCATCGCGCTGGAACGCAGAGATCTTTCGTAATCAGGCAGCGGGCCCTGACGCACTAGTGCTCTGTCCTCGAATTCGGCGCAATACCGTAGCGGTTCTGACGGGCCGAACGCGCGAAGCCCCGACGCAGGCGATGCGGGACATCGTCGAGGAGGGGCGACAAAGCGAGCGGCCCGTCAGAACCGCAACCCTCCGGGCTGGTGGTGATTGC